>Ga0208242_100151_pt1 | contig 90603 bp, 83 predicted proteins | sample SubbioAug_CSW13A_FD_184825 | JGI IMG/M metagenome (GOLD analysis project Ga0208242, IMG submission 184825) | Serpentinite rock and fluid subsurface biosphere microbial communities from McLaughlin Reserve, California, USA - CR12Aug_CSW13A (SPAdes) | ecosystem: Environmental > Terrestrial > Deep... | reverse complement strand
TCTTAAAGCGACTGTAATACCCTTTTTTCTTAATATTTTAGTGATCTTTGGGGCCCCATAGATCTGGTAAGAATCATCATAAGCCTTTTGGATATCTTGTTTTATCCTTTTTCGCTTTATAGATTGAATTGATACATCTCTTTTTTTGAAATGATAGTATCCCGAAGTTGATATATTTAAGATATTGAGCACTCCGGAAACAGAAATTTGATTTTCAACTTCTTTTACACATTGGTAAATCATTACTGTTCTTCTTTGGCCAGAATGCCCATCGCTTTTTTTAAGATTTTTAATGCATCTTGAGAGTTTCTCAGTTCACGTTTCAATTCTGCAATCTCTTTTTCTTGAAGATTTGCATAATTACCTGAACCAACATGTTTGACTTGACCATCATTTTCTTCAGCTAACCTCTTCCATAGGTAATACGTTGGTTGACTGATGCCAAGATTTCTACACACTGCACTAACACTTAATTCTGGGTGATTCATTCGATACTCAAGTGCATCGTTTTTGAATTTCTCATCGAATTTTTTCATCATAAGTTCTCATCCTTTTCTTTATTGTAACTTTTTTGAGAACTCTATGTTTAGTTTGTCCACTTTTTATGCTAGCATCAGCCTGTCAAGGAAGATCCCGCTTCCTTAAACACTTTGAGTCCTGATACACTTTCAGCATCAGAGAAATAGAATGATAGATTTCTTTCGTTCATAAATCTCTTTTTTGAAATATTCATCACTATTTGATTGTGAAAATGTTGTTAAGTAGTTTCTTATTACCTTCAGCATCTCCATCTATGTACGAATGTATTGAGTATTTTCTAATTCTTGCAGAATCGAATAGGTTCTCTTTATGTTGATCACTTAATTCATCATAAGGAGCACTCAATAGATTTCTTAGGTTGGAGTAGAACGCAAATATTAAAGGTTTGATCCCTTCATACTCGCTTTTAAGTTTGTGAACATAGGTTAGGTTTACAACAATTGCTGTTCCAACAAATAGTGCGTCTGATTTCCTATAGTAGCAAACTTCAGAGTAAAAATTCACTAATTTCTCAAAACAGTCAACTATCCATTTTACATCACAATTTTCTCTTTCATTCATTGCTTTTCTACCTATTTGCTCGTAGATATACCAGCCTATTCTATTTGAAACATTAGAATATATAGTTGATCTACCCTGTTCAATTGAAATATAACCAATTTCCATGATTTTGGAGAAAAACTCAACTTTTGCATGTGGATTATCTAAATATTCAGACAATAAATCAACTATGCTATTAATCACTTGATCAGAATCACTCATTTTACCAAAATAATCTAGGCTATTTATGATTGAAACTAGTCTTTGTATTATGCCACTTGAATCCTTGACGCCTTCTTTAAGTGTACGTTCTATAACTTCTCCATATATTAGAATAACTATCCAATAATATGAGTTCTGTTGCCTATCTCTCATTAATGGAAAAATCATTGACAGAATCTCAACTATCTGATCACAACTAAAGTCGTTGTTGTATCTTCTCACTTCGCTTAAAACAAATTTTGACTTTTCGTTGTTTGTTAATAACTTTCTAAATGTCCTGAATGCAAAGTCTTTCTTCTTTGAAATGTCTAAATGAATATAATACTCAAAAAAGCTTTTTAGTGGTAACATATGTAGTTGACTAGTATCCAATTTAGATAGAAAATCGAAAAAAATCGATGTTTTTGAAATGTCAGATTCAAATTTTATTTTTTCGGCATAATCTTTTATAATCATTACTAAGGGTGTTTTATCATATTCGTTATAATATATCGTATTAATAATCTCATTTAAAACCTGGGAGTTATCACAGCTTTCAAATCCTTCAGGTATTCTCATAATCATAGAATTATAAAATAGATGAAGTTTTCTCGGAATACATTCGTTGTGCAACAAGTGAATTAGTACTTTTAAAAACTCAACATCTAGTTCACTTATTTTGTTTACATTAGTAACTATAAAAGTTTCAACCAATTCAAGAATTATGTTAATTACATCTTTTTCGTCAAGATGAAAATCAAACATTCTCATCAGTATCGCTATGCTTTTTACTGTCTCATCTATTTCATTATTACAGGGATGATTATTTTCATATATATCCTGAATTTTGCTTAAATAGCTTATTGAAGCTTGCTTAGTTTCCAAACTTCTATCATCTAAGGATTTATTTTTTAGCTCATATTTTATTATTTTCTTATACACATTATTGGTTATCTTGAAATAATCTAAATACTTTCTTGAATAAAAATACTCCAGACTGTTTGCAATGGTGCTTAATACTCCGACACGGTAATCACCAAAATTCTCTGATTTTTTGTATAGATTATAATAAACATCAAAAATCTTTTCATAAAGACTGACTCTTAATGCCAAATTATCTTTATCTTTAAAATCTCCATGTATTAATTCATTACATATTGAATCAATAATAACTTTAAACTCATTAAACTCACTAAATCTTTCGCTTGAGCTAAGGTTTTGCAATATATATTTATCAATGTTGTTTATTGATTCATCAACTTTGCTCAAATTATTCTTGTGCCATCTTCTTCTAAAATTTACTTTCTTTTGCAACCAAAAAAGATCAAGGCTAATCTGATTTATGAAAAATCTGTGTGCAATCACAAACATTATTAAAATCATTATCAATGTAACAACTAAGTATTGGTAATTTATGATACTACTTGTATTAATGAATGCACCTAATGCAAATAGAATAGTATTTACTAGAATAAGAATAAAGAAAACTAATCTTATCGATAATGACTCAGAAAATTTAGTTTTATCTAATTGAAATACTCCTAACAAAGCTAGAAAATTAACAGCAATTGGAACAATGGTGAAATTCCTATCATTTATGTTAAAATTTTCAATACCAAAAATGAATACTATATACAAAAACACCAATGTAAGCAATAAAGCTAGAATTTTCTTCATGTTTCCTCCCATTTTACACCAACCCAAAATATCTCTCAAAAAAGAGTACCAACTTCTCTACCACACTATTCTTCTTTTCTGTACGACTTACATCTTTTGAGAAACGTGATACTGGAGGTAGAATCCTATCAATATCAGTTCCAGTAGTCTTTAAGAACCCATCTCTTATTGCATTCTGAACAAATCGTTTGGTCTCTACTTCCTTAAGACTTTCGTCTCGAATAATACTATCTAATTCTTCTCCATACTGTTGTTTAACATAGGTCTTCCATGTTTCATCTACATCACTTTCAACATTTATTCTATCTATAAATCCTTCGATCAATGCTTTCTTACTTCTTAACTCAATAGATGAAGTAATAGCCTTTTGAATTGCTCCTAATACATCTTTATCTTGAAATAGTGAATCTTTATACTTCTCAAGTAACATTAGAATATAATCAATATTTACTTCTATTTGCTTAATTAGTTCCATCTCGAATACAAGATCATCATTAATGTTGGTTTTGTCTTCAGTTGGTCCTGGTCTACCAATCAACTCATCATGAATATCAAGATATCGACTTTGATAATCCTGCCTATCACGCTCTGTTATTATTTCTTGTCCTTGGAAATCATCAAAGGCATTAAGAATGTTTATTAGCCTTAATATCATTCCAAACAATTTAACAAATTCTCGTTTATCTTCTTCTTTTAGTATTTGCTCATTTAAAGGGAACTTACTTATCAACCTTTCAATAAGTTCTTTATACCCAAAGAAATGTTTTCCTTTTTCATCATATCCGTTGTAATAATCATTGTATGACTTAAGAAGAACAATCCCACCAGCTTCTTTGTTTCCAAATAATGCAATCGCATCATCAGTAGCATCTTTCAAATCTCTAAAGCAGACAATGTTACCATAAGACTTAACTGTGTTAAGAATACGATTAGTACGTGAAAACGCTTGAAGTAATCCATGATACTTCAAGTTTTTATCTACCCATAAAGTATTAAGTGTAGTCGCATCAAACCCTGTCAAAAACATATTGACCACAATCAACACATCAATCTCACGATTCTTAACTCTCATTGATACATCTTTATAATAGTTTTGAAACTTATCTGAAGAAGTATCAAAATTAGTATTAAACATTGCATTATAATCTTTAATTGCATCTTCTAAGAAATCACGTGAACTTTGGTCAAGTTTTGAAGTATCAAAGCCTTCTTCTGGAACAACTTGTTCTGGATCATCCTCATTAACACTAAAACTATATATCATTGCAACATTAAGTGGTCGAAGATTTTCTTTAATCTGTTTTTGAAACTCTAAATAATACTTCATTGCAACTGGAATTGAAGACACAGCAAAGATTGAGTTAAATCCAGCAAGTTGTTTGCCTTGATGATTGTACACACTTTGTCGTTTAGTTTTATGATCATAATGATTTAAGATATAAGAAGTTACTTCATGAATTCTCTGTGGAGCAGACATTGCTTTCTCCACATCAATTGCTTTAACCTTCTCATCTAATATCTCATTATTCATCTTTATCGTATTCACATAGTCAATTCTAAATGGCAAAACATTACCATCATTAATTGCATCTACGATTGTGTAGGTATGTAACTTACTTCCAAATGCTTGTTCAGTTGTTTTAAGAACAGGATTACTTCCAGCAGATGCATTAAGTGCAAAAATCGGTGTTCCTGTGAAACCAAAGAGATGATACTTCTTAAAGGCTTTAGTAATCGTTGTATGCATCTCACCAAACTGAGAGCGATGACATTCATCAAAGATTAAAACAAAGTGTTTTAAGTATGCCTCATGTTTCTTATTTGTTGAAACAAATCGATCTAGTTTTTGAATAGTTGTAATGATTATCTTTGAATTAGGATCTTCAATCTGTTTCTTAAGTATTTTTGTAGAAGAATTACTATCTGCAGCTCCTTTTTCAAAACGATCATATTCCTTCATGGTTTGATAATCTAAATCTTTACGATCTACCACAAAGAGCACTTTATCCACATAAGGAAGTTTTGAAGCAAGTTGTGCTGTTTTAAAACTTGTTAAGGTTTTTCCAGAACCCGTGGTATGCCAAATATATCCTCCAGCATCAAGAGTTGAATGTTTTTTATAATTATTAGAAATTTCAATCTTATTAAGAATACGCTCAGTTGCTGCTATTTGATATGGTCTCATGACTAAAAGTAGTGATTCACTTGTAAAGACACAATAGCGTGTTAGTAGATTAAGTAGTGTATGTTTGGCAAAGAAAGTTTTAGTAAAGTCTACAAGATCAGGTATTACACGATTATGAGAATCAGCCCAGTAACTTGTAAACTCAAAACTATGACTTGTCTTCTTTCCTTGTTTTTGTGAAGTGTCTGTCTTCTCTTTAATGTGCTGATAACGTGTTGTATTTGAATAGTATTTAGTATGTGTTCCATTACTTATTACGAATAGTTGTACATACTCATAAAGCCCTGAATAAGCCCAGAAACTATCTTTTTGGTAACGTTTGATTTGATTAAAGGCTTCCCGAATCGCAACACCACGTCGCTTTAATTCAACATGGACTAAAGGAAAACCATTCACAAGAATAGTGACATCATAACGGGTGTTATGATGTCCACCTTCTTCTTCATATTGATTAATCACTTGAAGGTGGTTGTTGTGGATGTTTGCTTTATCAATGAGTTTAATGTTTCTAGTAGTACCATCATCACACCTTAATACTTGAACATGATCTTCTTGAATCCTACGTGTCTTCTCTACTATTCCCTCATTTGCACTTGAAAGAATGGAATCATAAAAATGTTTCCATTCTTTATCTGTAAAAGAGTATTTGTTGAGTAATGTAAGTTGAGTTCTTAGGTTAGCAATCAAATCTGCTTCTTTATGAATAACTAAATAAGAATATCCTTGTTCTTTAAGATTAGCAACAAATTCATTTTCAAGATCTGCTTCACTTTGATAATCGCCTACTCTATAAGCATTAGGAGTATATTCAGATACTACTGTTTCTTCACTAGAAGTGGTAATAATATTATACTGACTCATTAGCTACCTCCTTAAATGTGAGGAGTTTGTTTCTGTAGTATTCGTATTGCTTGCGACGTGCTGCAATTTCTGCAGGAAGTCCTTGAGAGATGTCGTTGACTAGAGTGTCGAATTGGTCGAGGATGTGGATGACTCGCTCTTGAATTTCTATTGGAGGTACAGAAACTAATATCTCAAGTATTTCATTCTTTTTGAGATTAGTTTGATCCACTCCATTATCATATCTAAGCAATTGTCTATTTCTATTGAGCTGATAATAGAGATACTTTGTCTTAACAGATTCCTCATTCTTTGTGGTAATTGCTCCTATTCGTTGATTAAGTGTATATTTACCATCACTTTCAATTAAGTAACATTTGCCCAACGCCTTCCCATTAGGTAGATCACTCATTACTAAAGCAATATCATTTCTATAAAGAGGACTTAGTTGAGAGTCTGATGTTTTAATCACATTACCATTTGCTGAGATAAATTTTGAATTTACTACAATATAATCTGATTTATCAACAATACAGCTTTCATGTCCTTTTCCATTTCTAAAATACGCAATATCAAAAAGCGAAAATTCTTCACAGTTTCTATAAATTTCATCGGAAAGCAAATACTTTTTATAATAGCTGTACTGTTTTATTCTTGTTTCTAGTTCTGCTTCTAGTTCTGCTTCTAACTCTGTGAAAGTGTCTAAAATCCTAACAATTTCTTTTTGAATCTCTAAAGATGGAATTGTGATTTTGACACTTACTAAACTTTCAATTGGCAAATGGGCAGGGATAGCATTTGTTTTTAGCTCAAATATATGTTCTTGCTGATTTAAAAGTGAATAATAGAGAAATCTGTTCAATATTAACTCATTGGGATATATGCAATAACACACATCGTTAGCCCAAAAAGCTTGATTCTGCCAATCTATATACCCTGCTGTTCCATATTGAGCAATAGTAATAACATTGCTACTTCTGTTGTATCTTGTGAAATACCCCAAAGGCCTTGTTCCACCACTAATTACAGGATATTGATAGCCATCGCTCAATTGCGCTTTTGTAACTCGTTCACCTCTAACTACCTTAGCAATATCTCCTAGTCTATAGGACTTAGCAAAATGTTCAAACTTTTGATCTTGATCAATTTTCATTTTGAAACCTCATAATTCTGCCATCCACATAGTACTCAATCAATGGATTATCAATGCTTAATACAATTGATGCCCCAAGTTTATATTTATAGTCACCATTATGATTTGTTAAGTCTCTCAACTTGATTCTATCTTCATAAAGCCTTTTGGAACACATTTTCAATTCTAATACAATTAAATTATCATTATGATACCTTTTATGTACAATTAAATCAGGTCTGAATCCATTTAACCTACTAGGGAGTAACTTTCTTCTCTTTCCTAAAAGTCTATATTCCGAATCAACTGAGTAACCTTTTAAACTCTTATATTTTTCTGAATTACCGATTCTATTTTGCATTATGAATAATAGTCTTGCTGCGCAAGCTAATTCTTGTTTATCTCGAATTAAATCATAATCATCTCTGTATAAAATATTTAAGCTATCTTCAATTAAGTCTTGAAGTTTCAAAATATAAATTTCAAAATTGTAATTATCATTCATACTTCGTACCCTCAATCTCAGAAATAATCTTATCAATTTCATATCTTAATACATTAACCCTTGAAACTATTCCCTTAATCTCTTCATTTAACAAATGAATATCCACTACTTCTCTTGTATCTTCTTGTCCAACATAAGTTAAAACTGATAGATTATAATCCTTAGTTGCTATTTCATTATTATCGACAAGTCTTGCAGTGTATTCTATGCTTTGTTTACCTTCATAGTAGGCAATAATGGTTTGAATGTTTTCAGCAGTTAGTTTATTACTATTTGTTACTTTAACGCATTCTTTTGATGCATCAACAAAGAGAGTTTTATTCTCACTCTTAGATTTCTTAAGTACCATGATGCACGTTGCTATGCTTGTTCCAAAGAAAAGATTACTAGGCAGTTGAATTATTGCATCTATATAGTTGTTATCAATTAAGTACTTACGGATCTTCTGCTCAGCACCACTACGATATAAGATACCAGGAAAGCAGACAATTGCTGCTGTTCCATTAGTTGCTAACCATGAAAGACTATGCATGATAAATGCTAAGTCCGCTTTCGACTTAGGAGCTAATACGCCAGCTGATGAAAAGCGTGGATCATTAATAAGTAATGGATTAGAATCTCCTTGCCATTGTATTGAATACGGAGGATTAGAAACAATTGCTTCGAAAGGTTCATCATCCCAATGCATTGGTTCTAGAAGCGTATCACCATGAGCAATCTCAAACTTATCATAGTCAATGTCATGCAGAAACATGTTGATACGACATAAGTTGTAAGTAGTGATATTAATTTCTTGTCCAAAGAAACCTTGACGAACATTCTCTTTACCAAGTATCTTTGCAAAGTTTAGTAGAAGTGATCCTGAACCACATGCTGGATCATATACCTTGTTAACCTCAGTTTTACCAACTAGTGTTAAACGTGTAAGTAATTCAGAAACTTCTTGAGGTGTGTAGTATTCTCCACCACTTTTACCTGCACTTGAAGCATACATACCCATTAAATATTCATAAGCATCTCCAAAAGCATCGATGGTATTATCACGATAATCTCCTAATTTCATTTCTCCAATACCATTAAGTAATTTAACAAGTAATTGATTTCTTCTTGCTACAGTTCCACCTAACTTATTACTATTAGGATCAATGTCATCAAAAAGACCTTTAAAATTATCTTCACTTCTGGTCCCTTGGGCAGAAGATTCAATATTTTTAAAGATCTTTTCAAGTGTTATATTTAAGTTTTCGTCTTGGTCTGCCCTTTTTCTTACGTTTTCAAAAAGCTCACTCGGTAAGATAAAGAATCCTTTAGTATTAACGATATCATGTCTAGCTAGTTCTGCTTCTGAATCACTAAGTCTAGCATAACTGAAGTTTTTATTTCCTGCTTCAAATTCACCATAATTAATGTAACCAGCGATATTCTCTGAGATATATCGGTATAGCAACATTCCTAATACATACTGTTTAAAATCCCAACCATCGACACTTCCTCTTAGGTCATTAGCTATTTGCCAAATGGTGCGATGAAGCTCTGCTCTTTCTTGTCCACTACGATTAGTCATTATGTCCCACCTTTTCTAAGTATCGTGTAAATCGTTTGACACTATTCTATCATGCTTATCAAAACTAGTTCCCATTCATTTCAAATAAATAGCTTAAAATCAATCAAATAACTATTCAAGTAATTGCAATTGATCACTTTCGGAATATTATTGGGCAACAATTATTGAAAACTTTACCAAAACTTCGAAAGAAGCACTTAAAAGAGGTACTCGATATTGCTTGATTTGGATAATCTGTACATTACTTAAGAACTAAAAAGTGGACTTTCTTTTAACTCTGCAAAAATATGAAGATCTATGTTCTTAACAACCGAGTGTAGTGAATCTTTCGCTAAATAGGAAAGTTTTTTGATTTCCTGAATCATGAATACTATTTTTTCTGTTTTTTGATTATTTGGAACATATATACTTAAATAGTTTTGAAGGAATTAATTATTCAGAAAACACTTTAAATAATCCGAATAGCTATTTTTTTAGAGTAATAAATCACTTCTTGATTTTTAGCTGAACTCCTTTTCAGTACATAAAAGATAATACATAAGACTCTAATCAAACGTTGAAATAATACAAGCTTGATTGCTAATCCAGATGACTGTTGTTTTCAATCTCTCGTATAGTTAATCTATGTTCAAGTAATAAACGATGTGTTAGGTTTTTTCCTGCTTGTGTGTTTGCATTTTTACTATAATCATTTAATAAATTAGAGACGGATTTATATTGATTATGACAGATTTCGTCTCTACTTTGCTCGTTGTAAACACAGTAGTTAAAAATCAACTGTACATCACTTTTTTCAATATCATAATAATCAAAAACACTTCTAAAGTATGAATAATCAGCTTTCCCATACGAATGACCAAAGAATATGATTCTTTTTACCACTTCCCTTGGTGGTAATGGTTGACTTATTAATTTTTGTCTTAAGAATAGTTTCCTATACGTTTTCGTAAACGCATATACCGGACTATTAGCTTCAAATTGCTCATGATCAATTCCAATGATAATTTCTCCAATTTTCTCATCACAATCATCACCAATATAACCGTGCACATTTGTTCCATTTTTTGAAAATTGCTTTACACTAGGCAAAGTGTAGTTAAAATTCATGTAATACACTTCTCTAAATGCACTATTACTTAAATTGCTTGACAACTCATTCGTTACAATGTTTACTAGATTACTTGCATTGTCATTATATCTTGCATTTGATCTTACTTGATTTTGTAAAAAAATACAGAAAGTTTTCTCGAATCTGTTCAGTTCATTAAGTAAATATCGAGCTAGCTTTCCAAATTCGTTGTGCTTTAAAACTTCAGATAAAATGTTTATACTATCTTTAATATCATCACTTTGCGAAGTGTAATCTAGCACCTTTTGCTCCATCATAATAAAGAAGAGTAGATAGTCAATAGTTGTTTGTAAACCAATCACAGTACTCGGAATACTATCTAGATCAACCCCAGATTTAAATATTTGCTGTAATCTTCCATATGAGCTACTATTGACTGATTTTGATTCCATAAAAGTGTGAATATCTTGCTCAATATTCAGCCATAGTATGTCATCACTTCTTTTGAAATTTGCAATTTCAAAAAAAATCTCCCAAAAGTTTAACTCGCTGATATACTCTTTTATCACTAGTTTAATATTGTTCTTGAAGAACTCTTTTGTTAGTGCGCCAGGCTTTGCTTCATTAATTTGTTTAAGAAACGAATCTAGGGAGTTGTAAAATGAATCAAACCCACTTCTTCTTTCTTTCGCGAAATCAGTGTATCTTGATCTCAACTTACACCATAAATCAAATCCATTGCCTATAACCAAAATATCAGTGAGCTTCATACATTTTTTATTGCCTTTCATATTATCATTTCAGGATTATCTTGATAAGATTTTTTTGTAATAAAGTGAGATCTTAAGCACTATAGAAAATAAACAATGTTTGATAGTTTAATAAGAGAGACAATCATCTGAGTATTATTGTCTATATGCTACTCTAAAACTACTTCTACTCCTGCAACATTACAATTTGCTTAATTTTAAAATGAATTAACGTCACGAATGTTAAATAAGTTTGCTTCTCTAATTGCTTAACTAAATTTTTTGGCATACTTCCCATTACAACATATGTTATTACTCCAGATATTACCCAACTAATTATAGATACTCCATAAACCAAACCCTTATAAAACGATTTTTCGTTACTTTCACCCATACACACTTTCAAGCTAATTTAGTGTATTATACCAATCATAACACTATCAATTGCTACTCGAAGCTCTCCTTTAATATTTCTGTTATCCCTGCTTGATATTTCAAACAAACTTCATTGGCTTATTCTTCACCCATCAAATAAAAAAAATTAAATCAAAATATCTTCAAAACTTTTGTTTAATTCTCTTCGGCAATCTCTGATCAGCAGTATAAGCAAGCTAACTTCTGAGAAAAATAGTACCATGGCCATAAAATTGAGTCATGTATGAGGGGATTGTTGTTGCCTTTGCATATCCTTCTAGAAAAAAACTCCGAATGAAGTAAGTATTCCATGCCGTACATTATTGTTAATTATACCTTTTACAATGCAATCAATAACAGTATTTGATATTCCAGTAATGGTTCGACTATCCTTCTCTCGTAGTTCTACTTTCTCATCCTAAATCAAATTTTAAAATTGACATTCAAAAAGTCTTTCTGTTTATCCAGTTTTAGAAACTATTAATTTATTATCAATTATCTGCCCTAAAAAAATCAATGTTTTCCCCTCCATTTAGACTATATGCTTCAAGTATAACATGCAAAAGTATATTTGATTTCTGCACCTTAATCCTATTTGCTTATATTTGTTGTGATATTACTAATATTTCGCTAGGTACGAACTACTCAATTGAATGATCCCATCAGTTTACATAAAATCATTGAAACTCCTGTTTTTGCAGATTTTTATGATCATTAAGAATTTATTTCATTGATTTTAGTCAATCAAATGTGTTAAATGTATACTATATGTAATGGGGGCCTAATTTATGATTCTAAAAATATTGAATATCGAAAACGATACATTAATAAGAAATGGAAAGGATTCATCTTCAATTTTTGCTGGAAGATTAAAGCAGGAAGCTATGTATGCAAATAGTAGCTTCTTTGCATATTCTTATATTATGGAAATCAATTCAGATTCATCAGGAGTAGGGAGTTCAAGTGGTGCAAGCCGATCTTTAAAAGAGTATCTTGAAGAAAATGGACAAACACTTCTGAAATGTAGGTTTATTTTTGTAAGTATTAAGCATAAGGTTGTTTTGTATGATGGGAAAATCGATGATGTCTATGAACTTATGAGTCAACTATTCAATGTGAAAAGCAATCAAATTAACCCAATTGTCGATTTAGATGATATCGAGAAGTTAAGTTCCCTCACAATAACCACTACTGCTAATGGTCAAATGAGTTCAATTGATTTGAAATCAAATGTATTCAATGAAAATGATTTACTACATGAACTCGGCGTTAATTTAGGTCAAGTAAATTCAAGTACTTATAAAGTTAAGTTCGTTAAGGAAGGAGCATTTTTCCAAAGAGATAAGCTTAAAGAAATAATCAATGACTCAAGTACTGGTTTAAGGAGAATTGTAATAGAAGGCTATGATGATAATGGAGCAGAAATAAAACTTACTTCCTTATTATCGAAAAAAATGACCATATTTGAGGATAGAAGTTCATGGAATGATAAAGTAACAATGAATTTAGAGGATGTATACAATGAAATTGTTAAGAGGTTATAAATGAGAATTATTTCTGAAGCTATTAAAAGAATATTCCTGATGTATTTTGCATCATATTTACAAGTTCATTTTATTGTTCTTATTGTTTCTTTTTTGGCAAATATGATGATATTTTATTGGGCTGATAAATCAATTATTAACGATAATTTCATTATTTTATTGAATGGAATGGGAGTAATGGCAACCTTCTTTATAATGACTATCGAAAAAGTCAATGCTACAAAGTTAGTTAATAAATACAACAAAAAAACGAATTTAGTTCTTACAAAATCATCAATTTCACAAGGTAACAGAGTTCTAAATTTAATATACTCTATAACATTTTCAAGTTTTATATCCCTACTTTCTTTATACCTACTAGCTTTTTTGGGAGTTAAATTTTCATTTTTGTTAATTTACCTTGTTTTTAACATTTTTATCGGTTTTATGGTCGTTTTAGTAGTATGGCATTTAATTGAACTTGAAAATTGAAATAATTATTTAAATTATTATTCTTTATTAAACGTTTTGTAAACTAATAAATGTATCGAAATTCAAGTATCTTTTAGTAAAAACCCATTCGAATAATTTGAATGGGTGAATTTTTTCTTATTTCTTCACTCCCACACTATCTTCGTATTCGCTGTCTCAACGTACTCAAGATAATCATTAGAAGGTTTTTGATTGGTTAATATATAGTCAAAATCTGAAAGATGTCCAAATGAGAACGGAAAGACAAGATCAAACTTAGAATCATCTGCCATAAGAACTTTTACTTTACTACGACTAATAATCTTTCTTTTAATCTGAGCTTCAGGAGATGTTCTATTTGAACAACCATTCGTTAATGATACTCCACTCACTGTAATAAAACATGAATCAAAATAAAACTCATCTAGCAGTCTTATTGAGGCGTCCCCTGCAACGGACATAGTTTTCTTATTAACAGAACCATGAATTAGTATGACCTCTGATGGTAAATCTTCATCTACTGCTTTGATTGCAAATAATAAGTTGTTCGTCACAACAGTGACATCTTTCTTTGTCTTAAGCCACTCCGTTAGATACATATGTGTAGTTCCTGAATCGACAAAGATAGTATCTCCATCATTAATTAGACGTGAAGCTAACTTAGATATCTTTTGCTTGCGCTCAGAAAGATAATTGATACGTGTTTTTATGTTTACTAAATTATCATTAGTATTCGCAATAACATATCCATATTCTTTTCGAATCGCATTATCTTTTTCAAGTTTATTAATATAGCGTCTTACGGTACTTTCAGACAAATCAAAGACATCCATGAGTTCTTTTAAACTCACTTGTTTATGTTGGAATATGAACTCTTGAATCTTGTTTAATTTATCAATCACAGCATGTACCTCAACTGTCCTTGATATGATTATATTATACGCTTAGTTTATTTGCCAACAAAATTGCGGCAACCATACTACTATCTCCCGCAATTCCTTGTCCTGCAATATCAAAGGCAGTACCATGATCTACTGAGGTACGAATAATAGGAAGTCCTACAGATGTATTAACTCCTGAGTCAAACGCAAATAACTTAAATGGAATATGTCCTTGATCATGATACATAGCCACCACAATATCAAAATCTTTCTTAAGACCACGAATAAAGACAGTATCTGGAGAAATCGGTCCAATCACATCAAAGCGATCTTTCATTGCTTCAACTGCAGGTGCAATTACTAATTCTTCTTGATTTCCAAAAAGCCCATTCTCGCTCGCATGAGGATTAAGTCCTGCAACAGCAATCTTCGCTTTTCTTCCTTTAATCTTTTCAATGTTTATTCCTGCAAGTTCTATAACTTGTTGGATACGCTCTTTTGTGAGTGTTGAAATTGCTTGAGATAGTGAGATATGTGTTGATACATGTATAACTGATAGTTTTTCATCATACAACATCATGGCATAATCTTGTGAACCACTATACTGAGCAAAAATCTCAGTATGTCCTGGGAAATAATGACCTGCTAAGTGCATGGCTTCTTTATTAAGTGGTGCTGTGGTCACAGCACGAGCTAATCCTGCTTGTACTGCTTCAATCGACCCAATCACGTATTCAAACGCAGCTTGACCACACATTTGACTCACTTGACCCATGACATAAGAATCCATAGAGATGTTGTTGAAGTCAACGACATTTAATACTTTAGAATCATAGTGTGCATCTTCAATCTTAAAGATTTGCTTGAGGGTAAATTCTTGAATATTAAGGGCTTTATAAAACAAGTCCATGACTTCAAAGTCACCAAAAACAACAACCGGTAAGGTGTTTACTTCACTCTTTTTAAAACTTTGAAGAATAACTTCAGGACCGATCCCTGCAGGATCTCCCATAGTTAAAATAATGGGTTTATGCTTCATACAATTACCTCAATTCTTTCAATATTATATCAAATGCATCTTCCTTACCAAAACCACCTGCTTTAGTGACCACATTAATATCTTGATACTTCGCAGATATAAATCGTCCTAAAGGAATAGCAGGGAGTACTTCTTTCACAATAACCATTCCTTCAATACCTAAATGCTTCGCAATCTTAATGAGGGTATCCCCTCCAGTAATATAAATACCATTAATTACATCACTTGCTTCATCAACCACATGAGATGTTAAATCACCAAGTTTCTCAGCAATACGATCACTCATCTCAAAGACACTTAAACCAAGCTCTTCTGCTTTATGCGATGCTGTGACAACATCTTCTTTTGATCCTGCAGTTCTCACAACCACATGACCTCCAGCTTTAAGTTCATGAACAACTTCTCCAATAACACGCTTTGTAGCTTCTTCATTAAACATTTGCTCAATTGAAAAATCTACTAGAAGAATTTGATGAAACTTACGAGCATATTCTATTTGTTGGCGAGTAACATCACTAACACTTCCAATAATGGATAATACACTACGACGTGAACGTAGTTGAAGTGCATCCGTTAAGAACTCAGCAAGCCCTGCTGTTCCAACAATCAAGAATCTATCTTCATACACACGCAGGGCTGCTGCGAGTATTTTAAGATCTTCATTGTTATGAGCATCAAACACTACAATTTCAGTGCCTTTTGCTCGCAGTTCTTTAATTGACTCTACAACCTCTAATACTTCATATCCTGTTGATGGTTTAATAACCACATCAGTTTTCTTATCCGTTTGTGTCTTTAAGATATCAGGAATATAGGATTGTTTAACCGGTGTTTTAGGATCATTCGCAACTTCAGTTAAGTGAAGTAGTGTTCCATTGACTAAAACATTACCTTCAATCGTTTGACGACCATTTGAAGGAAGCGCAGGAATAAGAATGGCAAAGTCAAGATTGAATCCATCCATGCATGCTGCAATTTCTGCACCAACATTCCCTTTAAACGTTGAATCTAATTTCTTGTAAACAAAAGGTATATTCTCTTTTGATAAATGCCTTGAGACATCCAATACTTTCTTATATGCTGTTTCTTTCGAATCAAATCGACTTTCAGTATCAATAACAGCTACTTCAGCACTAAGTATATTATCACCTAGTTCTTCCATGTTAGTGGTTACGACAGTGCGTAATCCCTTTTTCGCAAATTGTACTCCAGTATCATTAGATCCAGTAAAATCATCTGCTATAATGGTTAGTTTCATATGACCACCTCTTTCAGGGTTAAAAAGAAAGAATCAAAACTAATCGCTTTGATTCTTTCAAGTTTAACTTGATTGTTTAAGCTTTAGCTTTTTTCGGAAATTGTTTCTTAACAAATGTTGTAAAGAGTGGAGTTAATAAAGCCGTTGTAATTACAGAAGCTGCAACTTGCGCTGTAGCAATAGAAGCAACTGCCGCTAATGAAGGATCAGCTAAAGCAACTGCCGCAGGAGTTCCTACCGCATTACCCGCCGTTGAAGACGCTGCAGCACCAGCTACACCAGTACCACCAGAAGCTTTATCAGCTAAGACGTTAAATGTTCCACCAACTACAGTTGTTAGAACTCCAAGAAGAACCCCAGCAAATCCTGCACTTAAGATTGTTCCAAAGTTTAAACCAGCTCCTAATGCAAATGCAAAGAAAGGAATTAAGACTGGACCACCTTTAGTTAAGAATTGTCTCATATCATCATCAAGGTTACCTAAGATCATCCCTAATACGATAGGCATAATCACACCAACTAATGTCATGATTGGAATACTAGCAAGACCTGCAGTACCTAATGCTATAAGTGTTAAGAATGGACCATCATTAACTGATAAGACTGAAATAGCACCAATATCAGTTTCATCACCCATTTGACCAACTAATGCTGCATATAGACCACCATTACTGTTAGTCATTGCTGCAATAATCGCAATGGAAGATAAACCAAAGAATCCATTAATTGGGAATAAAGCAGCAACTGCTAGCCCGATAAGAACCCCAACTGCGAATTTTGTAAAGGTGATTGCACCTCCACGAACAAGCGCTTTTGGAGCAGCTTTGAAACTAATACCAGCTCCCATACAGAATAGGAATACCCCAATAAGTGGGCTCGCTCCTCGAGCGATAGCTGTGGTGAAACCTCCAATTTCTAAAGCGGAAGGAAACCACGTGTTAAGAACTGCACCAATCAATAACGGAACAACCATCATTCCCCCAGGAATTCTTTCAATACTCTTCTTGATCTGCATCTCTTTCTCCTTTCGAAAGTAATCATTAGTTATTCAAAATATGAATAACTTTTGACTATATATTAGGGCAAAGCGCTTACATTGTCAACACCTTATTCAAGTATTTGACTATATTTTGACTAAATTGAGTTGATTTTTGACTTAAGAATGGAAGAAAAGGATGAATATGGTATTATTCATCAATTTTTAGCCTCAATATCTGCTCCCCTTCATCTTCTTTTCCTGTATCTTCAAAGCCATATTTGATATACATAGCATAAGGCATTGGATCTTTTAATGTACATGATACATAACAATATCTTCTATTCTCATCTTTACATTTCTTAACAATAAGATCTAATACTTCTTTCCCATATCCTTTACCTTGAAACTCAGTTCCTACCATAAAACGCCATAAGAAATATACTGGCCAATCTTCTTCTGGCGCAATGTAGTTATCTAACCCTAACATGACAAATCCTACAACCTTATTGTCGACTTCAATTGCTCTAGGCCATGCATTAGGATAGTTTATATAAGCTTCTGCTAAGGAATACATGTTTGGAGCAACATGAGATTTATCTTGCTCACTGAGTGTGTCATAAATCTTAATAACTTCTCTTAAATTATCATAGGTTATTTCTTTTAGTTCTAGCATATTCATTCTCCTCTACAGTTCATTCTATCAAAACAAGCGAGACTTTCATACCAGTAATATAAAGTTCAGGAATCCAGGATTTTATACTAAACTATATATTTATTTGCATTTTGCAATTTTTTATAAGATATTTAATTGCATTTTGCAATTTTTTATAAGTTTGTGTATAATATCATTGTGAGGTGAACTTATGAAAAGAATGATTGAATCTAAAATTACTGCATGGTTTGAATCAAATTCACGAAAACCATTAGTGATTCATGGTGCACGACAAGTTGGAAAGACATTTAGTATTCGCTCATTTGCAATGTCAAGACAATTAAGGCTTGTGGAAATCAATTTCGAAAAAGATCTTCAGTATATTGAACTCTTCAATAAAACTAGAAATCCAAATGAAATTCTTGAATACCTAAAGCTCTCATTTCTAGATGTTTCATTTAATGAAGAGACCTTATTGTTTTTAGATGAAATCCAAGCTTCACCCTCAGCCCTAACTGCTTTAAAATTTTTAGGCGAAAGTTTCCCTTCAAAGATCATTGCATCAGGAAGTGCACTTGGTGTAGCTATTGGTTCAACCTCATTTCCTGTTGGTTATGTTGAAATGATAAATATGACTCCAATGACATTCATAGAGTTTCTTTGGGCAATTCAACTTCCAGAAGAAACAATGCAATCACTTCAAGAAGTAATGAAATCACTAACACCTTTACCTACAGTAATCCACGATAAAATGAATGATCTATTTAAGTCTTATATGATTGTTGGAGGAATGCCTGAGGTAGTTAATTCCTATGTAGCTCATAAATCCTATAAAGATACTTTTATTATTCAACAAAGACTTATCAATGATTACTACAATGACATGGCTAAATATGCTCAAGGAAGTGAGCGCATTAAGGTAAGAGAGTGTTATCAATCTATTCCAATACAACTTGCTAAAGACAATAAAAAATTCCAATACAAACTCGTAAAAAGTGGTGCTGGTTCAAGACATTATGAATCTAGTTTGAAATGGTTGGAAGATAGTCACATGATCATTAAGTCCTATCGTCTAAATTCAATCAATCCACTATTTGAATCAGAATATGATTTATCAACTTTCAAAGTCTTTCATTCCGATACAGGCCTACTTATTAGCATGTATGGTGAAGAACTCATTCAATTAATGATTTCTTCACAACCTGGCACAGTTAAAGGTAGTCTGTATGAAAATACAATTGCTCAACTGCTAAAAACTTATCATAAGAAAATATTCTATTATGAACCTAATCAACATAGTGAAATCGACTTTATTATCAGATATGAAGGCAAACTATGCCCAATAGAAGTTAAGTCATCAAACCACACTTCATCAAGATCATTTACTAATTTTATACAACTCAATAAACCTAAACTATCCCTTAGAGTATCCTCTAAGAATCTTGGTAAAGATGTTGAAAACAATACATACTTCTTACCTCATTATCTGTTTGAGTTCTTTCTAAGAATGGAAGAATCTATTTTATAATCAAGTAAATTAGTTTATCCTAAGTTCCCTCCAATGTAGACAATGCAAAGTAGCAATGTTGAAAGGAGGGATTTTTAATATTCAATTGTAAACACTTAGAAAAGGCTCAATAAGCAAAGATTTAAGAACGTTACCACAAAGCTACTCAAGTTTTGTTTCTATCTTTTTCAGTAATACCCATTATTCATCAAAAATATAGAATAGAAATCCTTCTTTTATTCTTTTAAGACTATGATATTATTTAGTTAACCAAACTAGGGGAACATATCATGAAAAAGAACTTTATCGGTTTAGACGTTTTACGTGGACTCGGTATTTTTGTGCTTCTTGTCATGCATACAGCCTTTTATTACTTCAATGGACTATTTGAGCTAGATCTAGATAATCCACCACTCATTGTGACACTCATTGGCCTAATGCTCATGTTTGCGGGAGTGTTTGCTATGATTAGTGGACTCGTTCATACTTACCAACATTTTAGAAAAATTGAAGAACACAAAATTTTATTTCCACTTGCTTTAAAACATAATCTAAAGAGTGGACTATTTGTCTTAATCATTGCTTATCTATACTTTATCTTTACAGGACCTGGTGTAGTGAACATGAGTACACAGTTCATGAGTAACAGTATCTTTGTAGAGTTCTTATCTTCAGGAAACCTTATTAACACAACCCTTGAAAGAGTACTCTATGTTGATAGCTTAGTCATGATTGGTATGAACATACTATTACTTGGTGTCTTCTTTCGTCTTCATAAACGCTTCTTTAAAAAGATTACACCTAACTTCTATTTAATCTCTGCAGTGCTTTTCTTTATCTTCTCACTTATTCGTATTCCATTATATGAAGTTTACTTAAATGCACTAGAAAGTGAAAACTGGGTTGTAGTCTTATCACTCAACTTTTTCGTCAACAAAAACAACCCAGTTTTCCCTTATTTATCCTTTGCCCTCTTTGGAGCATGGATTGCAGCACTACTAAGAACTGGTGATTTCAAAGGACTCGTAAAACGTGTCTTACCTATTGGACTATTCTTATTTATTGCTGGGGTTGCACTGTATATCTTACTTCCTGACACAATGCTACAACGCTCTATTGATCCTGTGTGGTTTGCACTCATGATGGCACAAAATGGATTATTTATGTTGTTTATTCTAATTGCTCTTAAAGTATATGACTTTGGTAAAACTAAAGAACTTAATTTTCTTTCTCGTTTCCTAAAACGTTTTGGAGTTGCAGGGTTATCTATCTTCTTCATTGAAAGTATGGTGAGTGCTGCTGTGTATTCACTTATTCGATTGGTTTATCCTTCAATTAGTTTAGATATTCCTGGGTCTTTATTATATGGACTTACCTTAGCAATCATTTGGGGTCTTCTTTTAATCGTTTGGGAAAAGAGTGGATACAAGTATGGTGTTGAATACTTCTATACGAAGTTTCTTAAATCAAGTGGTGGAAGTCTTAAAGCTGCGAAACTTAGTGAGCACAAACAATGAGTGGAATATTAGATTTTCTAAAACTTGTGTATAATCGTCGCTTTTTAAGTCGCAACAATCTCAAAGCATATCAGCTTAAAGAACTTCAATCTCTTATTGCCTTTTCGAAAGAACATTCCCCTTACTATAAAGAAACCTTAAGAGATTTATCAGTGAATAAACTTGTGGACATGCAAAAGCTACCAATTATTAATAAAGCCATCATGATGGAACATTTTGATTGTCTTAATACTGTAGGACTACATAAAGATGAAGTCATGAAAGAAGCAATAGAGAAAGAACTCAATAAAGACTACTTAGGTTACTACAAAGATGAATTTGTGTTAGGACTATCAAGTGGTACTAGTGGTAATAAGGGACTATATGTTACTCCTAAATCACTGACACAAAGACTTCCTTTTGTCTTCTTAGCACGTAGTGGTATTCCTTTAAGACTATTACCTTTTAGGATCTTGTTTATGCTTAGAGTGTTTTCTCAAGGCTTTAATGATATTAATTCTCCCTTAATTTCACTTAAGTATCTTTCGACCATGACACCAATAGAAGAAGTGATTGATCGAATTAATACTCTAAAGATTAATATCCTTATGGCACCACCAAGTCTATGTCGCTTACTCCTTCCTCATGCACACTTACTTAAGACTCCACTTAAGATGATTGTGACTTATGCTGAAGTTTTAGAGAAAGAAGAAAAAGAAAGACTTCAAGGAGTATTTCAATGTAAAGTCATTGAAATATACCAAGCGAGTGAAGGCCAGTTCGCATCTGCTTGTTCACATGGAAAACTTCATATTAATGAAGATTTAGTCTATGTCGAACTTCTTGATGAGAACTATCAAGAAGTATTAAACCCACATGTTGTCGCAAAACATATGATTGCGACAAATCTAGTGAATCGTGCACAACCACTCATTCGTTATGCGATGAATGATCTGATTGTCTTAGATGAACCATGTGCGTGTGGAAGTTCTTTTAGAACAATCAAGAATGTCCTAGGAAGAAATGATGATGTTCTTTCATTTATTAAAAAAGATGGATCAAGACAAGCCATCTTTCCTGATTTAATGAGTCGTTGGATTATCACAAGCTCAGAAAATATAAGAGAGTATAAAGTTATTCAAGAACTTGATCATTCACTACATATTACAATTGATCCTTTAGAAGATAAAGATTTAGAGGGATTAAAAACTAAACTTATTCAAAGAATCATGAATGAATCAGAAGTCTTTGGTGTAACACCTAAGATTGAAGTAAGATTTGAAAGAATCTCACTTCCTAGTGATATGTCTAAATATAAGAGATTCGTGGTGAAGAAGGATTAGTCATTAAATCGATGTTTTCTTACTAACTCAATAATCCAAGATTTAATATCGTCTCCAGCCTCAATGACAAACTCTTGACCAATACAAGCTGATTGAAAGTAATCATCTTTTTTACTTGATTCATTATGGTAAGACAACTTATCACCTGAAATAACCTTTGGTAACTCCCACTTTGATCGTGAATATCCTTCTTTAGTAAGCACTAAATCAGGAGAATACTTGAACGTTCCAAACCCAGGAAGTTTTGTATCAAGCAAAAATTCAGATGCAATATAAAGAGCATTGTGATTATCTTTTCCAATGAAATTTTCTTGAGCATGAGGATGCCAATAATACTTCTTTACTATTTCTGGTTTTTTTATTATTTCTCCAATTTCTAAGTAACCATAAATGACATGTTGATCAGGACTTCCCTTCACATAACGTAATTGTCCATCAATAATTTGTGTCTTTTTAAACCAGCCAAAAAAGAGGAATATATCTCCTTCTTTGACTTTTCTTCCTTCTAAATGAAGTTGAGCAATGTCATGTTGTCCAAAGCATGCTTTCCAATCTTTAATTGTGTCTTTTTTATTTTCAGCATAAATGTCTGGATCACAATGACATCTTAGTTCTGTAGATTTAGGTAAGATTTTTAGGTCGGTAATTATTCTTTCATACGACCAATCTAAATACTTTAAATCAGCATATCGTGTTGTGTCGTTACTTGGAATAGGTAATGAAACTAAAGCTCCATTCTCCCACACTAAACTTGGTTTATTACTGTTTGATGAATCAAGTCCTTTTCGACTCAATATCAGATTAGGTTTACTCATCCACAACCTCCATTTGAGGTGTCGTTGTCTTCAAGTCTCTTAAACGTAGTCCTCTCATTCTAAGAAACAACACAGCACCCACTAAGACAACCACATGAAACGTCGCAAACCGCCATAAAATCATGGCAGACGCTGCAGTAGCCTTACCAACCACTGTAGAATAAGACAAGACAAACACACTCTCTGTAACTCCAGATGCTCCAGGTAAAGGGACAAAAGTATTCGCCACCATGACAAAGGCAGATAGTGCTAAGAATTGAGGAAGATCACGCCAAAATAAATCTAAACCAATAACACGACTGATCGCAAAAGAACTCCCAAGATACATTAATATACGCAAGACATTTAAACCAAAGAGTAATCCAATTCTTTCCTTCTTAGTTTGAATTTCAGTAATCGAATCATGGAAGCGATGAAGTGAACCACTCCACTTTTCTCTGGCTTTTTCTTTATTCTTAATCCAAGAGAATTTGGTAATCATGTTCATACCCCAACGCGTTATGCTCTCTGATACACGTCGATTAATGACCATTAACGATAACCCTACAATAAGAATAATATTCACTAACAACCCAAAACCAAACAGTAACGTAATTGAAGTATTCTCAAAATTCTGGAAATTGAACATGAAAAGTGTAAGGGTTACTAACACCACTGTGATTGTATACATATAAAAATCCATCCATACAATACCAACCCCTTGAGATGATCGAAGTCCTTGTTTATTATAGGTGTTAATTTGAGCTAACTGACCTCCAGTACTTGAAGGAGTTACTCCTGACATAAATGCTCCGATGAAGGCATTAATGATGCCTTGTTTGTAGGTGTAGGTGGGAAGAATCTGTTTTGCCATAATGGTGAGAATAATACCCCAAATTAATATTGGTGCTGTTCCCCACATAATAATAAGCACTAAGCGAATAGGATTGAGTTGTTTTAAAGACTCTAAAACTATTTCATAACTATCAAATAAGGCTACAAACAACCCTATAAAAGTTAGAAAGACAATCAAGATGATATTAAACCAAAGATTACCTTTAACTCGTTTCATGAATGCATTTTATCACACGATTAACTATTCTTCATCAATTTCGTTGTGCATAGCGACAATTGTCGCATTCTTAACATAAAACTAATGATTCGAAGAAAGTATGTGAAAGAGAAAATATTATAATTTTCTACTTAACATTATGTCTTTCTACCCCAAATTGATATAAATGGGGTAGATAATCCTTAGTATAAGGAGTAAATGACTATCTAAAGAACAAAAAAGAGCGTTTGCTCTTCAGTGTTCATATTTAATGGTAATCCCTATCGATTAAACAAAGGTAGATTAATTATAACTTTAGTCCCTATATCTTTGCGACTTACGATTTCAATCGTTCCTTGATGTTTCTCTACAATCCACTTCGCAATTGATAATCCAAGTCCAGCACCTTTTGCCTTAGCAACTCTTGCTTGCTCATCACGATAGAAGCGATCAAAGACTCGCTCGATATTTTCTGGAGATATTCCAATCCCTTGATCAGTAATTGAGCAAATGAAGCGTTGTTCTTCTTTAGCACAACGAATGATGATTGGGGTTGTTAAATCTGAATACTTCATGGCATTGTCGAGTAGAATTCTAAGCGCTTGTTTAATAAGTTGTCTGTCTGCCACTAAAGAGACAGTCTCATCACAAACTAACTCAATACTTCTTTGTGAGTCAATCATTGAAGTTTCTTTAATCACTTCTTCAAGTAAGAAGTGAGTATCAATGGATTCTAGTACTAATTGAATATTATCACTATCCCCACGGGCTAAGAATAATAAATTCTCTACTAGTGTCTTCATATTCTCAGTTTCATTCTTAATCGCAATAATTGATTCTTGAAGGGTTGCAGGATCATCTTTCCCCCAACGATCTAGAAGATTGATATAACCTTGAATGACAGATATTGGTGTACGAAGTTCATGAGAAGCATTAGACACAAATTGTGTTTGAAGTGCTACTGCTTGATTAATGCGTATGAGCATATCATTGATTGCGGCAGTAAGTTCAATATACTCTCCTGATGATTGACTCACACTAAGCTGTTTATCTAGTTTTTGTGCATCAATCTTTTCAATGGCTTGCGCAATCGATTTAAGTTGTTTTGTATCAACACTCACCGCTAAGTTAGAAATATCTTTTTGAAGATCTTTAGTGGATGCCACGAGGGTGTTAAGTGGATGAAGTGTGCGTTTAATTTTTAGAGATTGCTTAAAGATAGCAGAGATTAACATGAAACCTTGAATCATGATAAACGTAAAGTAAATAACCAAAAAAGGTTGAAGACTACGATTCATGGCATAGGTAAATGTAATATATTGATTGTTTTTAAGAATTTGTACGTGATATGAGATGTTGTCATAAGTGCTAATTGAACCAAAGTCAAAGTCAGGTCCAAGCCTTACTCTTCGATAAACAACATCAGGAAGATAAGAAGGTCTTAACAACTCATTCATGATATAAGTGGTTGGCTTTTTAACTTCCGTATTAAAAGTAATATCACCACTCTCAATCGGTGAGATAAAGATATTATTATTAATAACTTGGAGTTGTTTTTGGTATAGATTGATTTGGCTTTCAGCACTAAGAAGTGATAAATAACCAATAATTAAGATAAATGCCATATTAAACAAGACAAACGTTGAGAAAAGCGAACCAAAGAAAGATAGATTAAGTGACCTTGCAATGGATTGATAATGCTTTGAAGGTTTTTGTTTAGTGTTATTACTCATCTTTAATGATATATCCTACTCCCCGGATGGTATGAATGAATTTCTCATCAAATGGTTCTTCAATCTTTGAGCGAAGATATCGCACATACACATCGATTGAATTGGTGGTTCCATCAAATTCATATCCCCAGATTTTTTCTATGAGTAGTTCCCTACTCAAGACTTGATTCTTATGTTTAAGAAGCATATGAAGTAAATCAAATTCTTTTTTAGTAAGATCGACTTGTACATTATTAACTGAACATTCATGTTGATTAAGATCAAGAATAAGAGACTTATAAGAAAGAATTGAAGTCTGACTTACTTGTTTGCGAAGAAGATTACGAAGTCGTGCTAAAAGCTCTTCAATCGCAAAAGGTTTCGTAATATAATCATCAGCTCCATTATCAAGACCATTCACCTTATCCATAACACTATCTCTTGCGGTAAGCATGATAATAGGTACATTAGAGAGTTGTCTAATTCTTCTTAGTACTTCAATACCATTGAGTGAAGGCAGCATAATATCTAAGAGCACTAAATCAAAAGGATGGGCATGGAAAACTTCTAGCCCATCACGACCATCATTAGCTACAGTAACATCGTAGCCTTCATGATTAAGTTCTAGTTGTACGAAGCGAGCAATTTGAGGCTCATCTTCAATAAGTAAGATTCTTTTCATTATTGTTCATCCTTTTTGAAATCCTCTGAAATGTTATTGACTGCGTCTTTTACAACTTCTCCTGTTCTTAGTGTTGCGTTAGAGATTGTGTCTACAGTTCTGTTCACTTTATTATCACTAAAGTTTGGACCTGCAAAGCGGTAACGATAGTTAAAGAATAATCCAACAATCATAAGTGGGAACACAACCCAGAATGCAAACAGTAACATAATGATAAAGATGGTTAATGGAATTGAGATTGAATCTCTGTCTTCCTTATAGACGGCGAAATCATTGGTGTTTCCTAGGTGAAGTAAATGCTTTAACCAATCAAAAAATTTCTTAAGTGAATCATCTTCTTTATGCTTTGGTTGTTCTTCTTTTTTAGGTTCTGCTTCCTTGGAAGAGACAAAACCATCGTTGGCTGGCTTGTTTACTTTACCTTGTCTTTCAAGGTGTAGAACTGCTTCTAGAATATCTCCACGAGTGTGATCTAAAGCTTCTTTTGCTTCGTTGTAGGTTACGCCAGTCACTGCTTTTAGTTTTTCAACGTGTTCTAATGTTATCATGAGTGATCTCCTTTATTAGATGACTGCATTGTACCGCTACAAGATTAAAGCCTAATTCAAGGTTTATTAAAATCTCATTAAAGTTTTATATTAGTTTCTAATCTAAATACTAATATCTATGTAGTGTTATTGTATTACAAATTGCCTAAGTCTTCAGTACCTAATTGAGCTCTGACATATTTTGTAGCTCTACCAGAGTCAATCATGATTATTTTATGTTCGTTTTTGAGTTGATTTAAAACTCTCTCAATGGTTTTTTGACTTACTTCAGGACACAATAGTACAATATCTGATTTTGATAATGGTTTTAGTGAGTTTTCAATGAGTTTATAAATACGATTCAATGATGTTTGAGTATCAGATAATAATCCTTTGTGTCTATCATCAAATTCTTCATAAGCCTTAAGTATTGTACTCAACAAATATTTAATGAATGGACCATAATTATTCTCATTTTCATGCCAGTTTAGTGAACTTACATAGAGCGTGTCATAATAAGACTGCTTGCTCTTTTCAATGATGAGTTCAAGGCTAATGTATCGACCTACGATATATCCCGTTTTATATAACGCCAGTAAAGTTAATAATCGTGCCATACGACCATTTCCATCATTAAAAGGATGAATACATAAAAAGTCCAAGATAAAACAAGGAATATAAAGAAGTGGATCGATTGCAGTTTCTCTTAATGCTTTATTGAAAGCTTGAAGCATTGAAGCCATATGATCATCCACATAAATTGGATCTACTGGTTCAAATCTAATGAATTCTTCTCCACTAGTATGTCTTTCAGTAATCAGATTCTTTATTAGTTTATACTTACCTTTGTAAGGGTTTGGATAATAGGAATAGAGTCTATTATGAAGAGTTAGAATATCATTCTTTGTCATTTGAATATAGGAGTAGTTCTCATGGACTAAAGTCAAGACATCACGATATCCTGCGATTTCTTGTTCGTTTCTACTCTTAGGTTCTATTTTCATCGTTACTAGTTCACGAAGTCTTTTATCAGACGTAAAAATTCCTTCTAATCGATTCGATGCATCCGTACTTTGAATCATCGCGATATCTTGAAGTTTATCAAGTGTTTGTGGTTGAGTTTCTAAATAGAGTTCTTGTCTACCTTTATATTCATGAATCCTTGATACTAAACTCAATATTTCAATATCGATAACTAACCTCGATAAATCTGTATAATCGTATGTCCTCATAATAGTTCCCTTTCTACCCCATTATAATGATTTTGGGGTAGATAATCAATAATATGAGGAGACAAAATCAATGAATCATCATTTATATACCCCAAATATATATATTTGGGGTATATAAATACTTTGTGGGGTAGATAATTGACCGTCAGATAACTTTTGCAAAGTAGGCTTTCATGCTTAAGTTTTCATTATTTGTGTTCACTTTAGAGTAACTATGACATAATGAACATAGAGGCAGGTTAAACATATGATAAAACACATGAGTAGAACAGTTAAGGTAGTTATTTCGGCTGTGGGATTAGCACTCATAATTTTTCTATTCTTTAGTTTCTCTGGATTTAAACTAACACGAAATGAACAGCTGAGTGTCACAGGATTATTGACAGAGATCAAACAAATATCTCAACTTAATACGGTTGAAATGTATTTTAATGAAATCCTTGATTATAGTGAATCTTTACAAATTGGAGATTTCGTTATTCCATTTACTGAAAAGAAGTTTATCTTCGTTATTGAGGCAAAGGTTCAATCAGGGGTTGATCTATCAACATTAACTGAAGATGATGTAGAAATCGTTGATAACAAGATTACATTAAGACTTAATCATGCTGAAATCACTTCTAAGGAAATTCTGAAGTATCAAGCTTATGATGAGAAAGATGGTTTGTTTAATCGCGTTAGTAGTGAAGATACATTAAAAACACTGAATGAATTTAATGTAAGACTTGAAAACCAAGCACTTGAGAAAGATATTCTTACTATAGCGGAAGATAATGCTAGAATAGCACTCACTGGATTTTTAAGATTACTAGGGTTTGAAGAAATATTTATTACTTTTGAATAGCAGATAACTAAACGATTCTAATTTTTTATCTCGTAGATCATATCTTGTGAAGACCTAAAGCATAATTATGTAGCCAACTTCTTTACAAACACAAGCAGACTAAGTTTAGTCTGCTTTTTTAGAACATTGTTTCAGTTAACTTACTTTATTCTTTTGACAATTTCTTGTTCTGTTATATGAGCAATATTCTAGAACTGAACTAACTGTCAAATCTTTATGATTCTAAAAAGCCATCTTTCAATATCTTCAAAATATCTTCTAGGTTTGTCCCTTTAATTCCTAAACTCTTCAGATCTGGCTTCTCTTCTCTAATCTTCTCAATAAACTGAACTACATCATACTTTACTGCATCTGTGAGTTGTATCTTAGTTGATGGAGAAATATTAATTAGTAATCTTAATACATCATTTTTGTGTTTATTTACATCAGTTGAACTAATCTTTTCTCCACTTTCACGTTTTGCTTTATTGTCCAACCAAGCTTTGATTTTAAAAACTATTGCAGTTTCAATATCAATCAGTGAAAGCTCATCGAGATTTTTCTTGCGAGAGATGAGTAGATCATAGTAATTGTCATCTAATAAGATTGCAGAGAGACTAATAATATTATCATTAACTACTAATGGAGTGTATCTTTGATTCAATCCTAGTTCTATGACATCAGGAAGTTTACAAAATAGCTCAATTTGCTTTGGAAAGGACGAATTCTTTGGTTTGATAAAGCGGTAGAATTGATTTCTGCTTGTCTCTTTCTCTCGATGTTCATATCCACCATCATTTATAAATTTCCAAAGTTGTTCACTAAACTTTGCATCAAATGATTCAATGATTAGAACAACGTCTAAATCTTTCGTTGCTCTAAATGATGAACCTAAATCATCCATCAGAATATCACAAGCTGTTCCACCTATAAGTACATATTGATGCGCATGCTCTTTAAAATACTCTCTAAAAATCTCTATTCCATGTACCATGACTCCCCTTGCAAGACTTCATCTAAAGCTTGCTCAACCCTTTCATCTTTCAAATCTCTCAATGATAAATATAGAGACATTAAATCTACATGAATACTTTTAGTAAATAACTTTGGATCATAATTCCAAATTTCTAGTTCAACTAAGTTCATGTCACTAATCAAATCCTTATTTTTAACAATTTCAATATTCCCTTTGTAGAAATTATCTTTGCTGATGGCGTAAACTGATTTTTTTTGTGGATTCAACATAGATAGATTTGATAATGCATCCAAACCAGCAAGATATGCTCCTTTAGGTTCTTTTACTGCATGTACTATTTTCCAAACTGGTGACTTAAGATAATCTTTACCCTTATTTAAGTATTCAGGATTTGAAATACGTTTATATTCTTTACTACGTCCTGTCATACCACTTAGTTCATAAGTGATCAAATTCGCGTTATATAAATCATTGAGTGCTCGAGATGCTGTCATAGTGTTAAAGTTCATTTTTTTAGCAAAATCGGTTACATTTACAATTGAATCATAATTATATAAGAAAAATAGATATGCAATCTGAGCAGGAGTTGTAAATGGTTTAGCTTCTCTTTCAATGAATTCTGAAACCTTATTCAAATCAAGACCAAGAAAAGGCATGTACATTTGACCATCTTTGATTAGAAATGAAATTCTGTTCTTGATTAGACTTTTTCTACGATATCGTGATATTTCATTAAAAAGTAGAACTAACGGATATTCAGTTTGATTTCTAATCTGCATTAAGTGTTTTTGAAGTTGTTCAACGTTAGGAGAGTTTTCCATAATCTCGATTAGAATTATTTGATGATTAAGGATTCTTGTCTCGTAGTAATTGTAACTACTTTGTAATAAAAGTGGTAATTTATTCTTATCTTCCCATTTCTTAACTAATACTTCATCATCAAGATTCTCTTTTAAATATGATACCAAAGACTTAATCATAAGAACCACCTCCTAATGTAACATTTTGTACTTCAAATATACCACCAACAATGTTATATTGCAACTTAATATATTACATTACATTTTATTTTGTATATAGTTGATGAATAGTTGAACATGATTCTAAGCCTGCTAAAAAAGTCACTAATCACTTAGCAACTTTTTGTACCAGATTTAACTCAAGACCTAATCCATTAAGGATTCTTATAAGTGTACCCATATTTGGGATATGCTTTTCTTTTTCTAGTCTAGAAATAGCTTGTTGTGAGACATTAGCTTTTTGTGCAAGCTCTTTCTGTGTCATTTTATTACTTTTTCTTTGTTTAACTATTTGCTCAATTATTCGATACTCACTCTTCACTTGATCATAAGCCTCTTTGAATTCTTTGTCTTGTAGCTTGATTTCAAGTATATCTTTTACGTTTGTTTGTTCAAATGGCATAAATACCTCCATAGTATATGTACTACTATACATCATTTTTGATGTATTTCATAGATAATTATTGGCATCTCTTGAAATTGTTTATTGCTATTTAGGTATCGTGAATTATGTGTTTTATATAAATTAATCTTTAAATCGTGTAATTAACACAACTGTTTGCTATCATTTATATAGAAAGGGGGTGAACCATGAATAACTTAAAGAAACCAGGAACTGATAACCAGCCAGCTGGAACCTATGTTGAAACAGGACCACGTGGTGGAAAACTCGATAAGCCAAGAATCGTTGAAATCGATAAGGGCGACAGACTACCACCAACTTCACAAGAAGGTCATAAGTGGGTCAAAAAGTAAACTAAACCAAACACAATAAAAAACCCCTTGAGATATAACTCAAGGGGTTAATCATTTATAAAGTCTTCGAGAATCCTAATACTCTTTCAGTAATCGTTTCTGCACTTAAGCCATACTTTTTAAGTAAAGCTGCAGGTGTTCCACTTTCACCGAAGGTATCATTCACCCCAATCATTAACATCTTAGTAGGATGCTCGAGTGCTAATACTTCCGCAACAGCTCCACCAAGTCCTCCTAAGATATTGTGCTCTTCACAAGTCACAATACCTTTATGAGTTTTAGCTAACTCAACCATTAAATCTTTATCAAGTGGTTTGATAGTTGCCATATTGACGACAGTAACATCAAGTCCATGAGACAATAATGTTTCTTTCGCAAGAAGTGCTTGTTCAACCATAACTCCACATGCTACTAACGCAATATCTTTACCTGTTGATAAGACTTTACCTTTACCAACCTCAAACTTATAATCTTCACCGTGTACTGTGTTGACTGCAGAGCGACCTAAGCGAACATAGAATGGTCCTTTAATCTCTGAGACTGCACGAATAACTTGAGCAGTTTCAATATCATCTGCAGGGACAATAACTTTCATATTAGGAACTGCGCGCATGAGTGCAATATCTTCAATGGCTTGATGTGATGCACCATCTTCACCCAAGGTTACCCCTGCGTGAGTTGCACAAATCTTAACATTAAGCTTTGGATACGCAATACTATTACGTACAATTTCAAATGCACGTCCTACCGCAAACATCGCGAAGGATGATGCAAATACTGTGTTACCACCTGTTGAAATACCAGCAGCAACTCCCATCATGTTTGCTTCCGCAATACCCATGTTGAAGTGACGCTCAGGCTTCGCAGCTTGTGCATCGGCTGATTTTGTTGATTTAGATAAATCTGCATCTAAGACAAAGATATCATCTCTTTCTAAAACTAATGCTGCTAATGCTTTTCCATACGCTTCACGTGTTGCCATTTTAGCCATGATGCACCTCATCTAATTGTGCCATTGCACGATCATATTGTTCTTTGTTTGGCGCAACACCATGCCAAGCATAGTTGTTCTCCATAAAGTCTACGCCTTTACCTTTAACGGTTGTTGCGATAATTGCGGTTGGTTGACCTTTAGTTTCTTTTGCTTCTTTAAATGCCGCTAAGATTTGATCATAGTCATGACCATCAATGTTAATGACATGCCATCCAAAGGCTTCAAATTTCTTATCCAATGGATTAGGATTCATAATTTTAGTAATGTCTCCATCAATTTGTAGACCATTGAAATCAAGCATCATACATAAGTTATCAAGTTTATAGTGTGCCGCAGCCATAGCTGCTTCCCACACAATACCTTCTTGAGATTCACCATCACCAACTAAAGTATAAACTCTAAATGGTTTGTTTTTGGCTTTGTAAGAAATAGCCATACCTACTGCTGCAGAGATGCCTTGACCTAATGATCCTGTAGACATATCTACACCTTTAATATAAGTCATCGAAGGATGTCCTTGTAGGCGAGAATCTACTTGTCTGAAAGTATTAAGTTCCTCTACAGGAATTAATCCTTTTTCCACAAGTACTCCATAAAGAAGTGGGCTTGCATGGCCTTTGGATAAGACAAACTTATCACGCTCTAAGTCAGCGATGTTATCTTTTGAAATGTTTGCTTCCTTAAAGTACAAGGCAGTAATGAGTTCAGCTGCTGAAAACGAACCTCCAATATGCCCTGAATTGGCTGCATATACCATGTTTAGGATATGCTTGCGGATGTTATTTGCGATTCTTTTTAATTCTAAATGATCCATAGTTTCCTCCAATGCCTCTATTATACACTAGAACAGCATTTCCTTATTGCATTAAAATAACATGACTTGGTTTTTCGCACACGCTAATTAGATCAGTTAGGAATGCCGCTGCTGGTGAACCATCAATGGCACGATGATCAAAGGATAATGAGAAATTAAAGACAGGAACATTGACCACTTGACCATTTTCTAGTCGTAGTTCATCAACGATGGTGGACACTCCAAGGATTGCCACTTCAGGTAAATTGATAATTGGATTGAAGTGAACAACCTTTGATGCTCCTAATGAAGTAATCGTAAAGGTTCCCCCTTTGAGTTGGTCTAAGGATAATTCATTCTTACGTGCTTTTGAAGCGACTGTAGAAATTGAATTTGCTAGATCAGTGAGTTTAAGGGTGTGAGCACTATGCACTACAGGAACTATTAACCCTTCTGTGAGTGCTGTCGCAATCCCTAAGTTAACATCTTTAAATACTGTAATGCCTTCTTCACTGGTGCGTGCATTAAGCAGTGGATGCTTAAGAAGTGTGCGAGCAGTAAAGTATGCAATAAGATGGGTTAACGTAATCTTTTGCTCAGTTGAAGTTAATTCATCTTTAAGAATTAGTAATGCTCTCGCATCCACTTTTCCATGAATTGTGACATGTGGAATCGTACTTGCACTCTTTGACATTTGCTCTTTCACAAGTTTGCGAATGCCTTTCCACGGTGTAAAGGTAGACTCTGAAACACTTTGAGGAGTGTTTGATAGTGTTGAAGGTGTTGAAACTGGTTGTGATTCAACTTTTGGTTTTTCAATATAAGACATGACATCCGCAGCCACTAAGCGTGGACTTGGTTGCATGCTTGAGAAAACTTGTGCTAAATCTAGTCCTTTTTCTCGAACGATACGACGAGCTGCCGGGGTTGCGCGAACATCGCGTACATTCACCGGTTTAGTTGCAGGTTTTGGTGTACTCACAGGAGCACTTACAACCTCTTCTTTTGCTTCTACTTTAGCTTCTTCTTTTGCTTCTACTTTAGGTTCTTCTTTAGACACTGAAGGAGCTGCACTCGCTTCAATGGTTTCTCCAGGTTTACCAATATAGGCGATCACTGAATTAACAGGAACGACTTCATTCTCTGCAACTAAGATTTTTAGGATAACTCCTTCATCATACGATTCAACTTCAATCGCAATCTTATCCGTCATGACTTCAAAGATAGGATCTCCAACACGAACTTTATCCCCTTCATGTTTAATCCACTGGGTAACATACCCAGTTTCCATCGTAGAACTTAGTTTAGGCATTAAGACTTCTTTTGCCATAATTACTCCCTTCCCATCATTTTGCGAACTGCTTCAATGATGTCTTCAACTTGAGGAACTGCTTTCTTCTCAAGATCTGGTTGGTATGGAATTGGAACTTCAAGTCCTGCTAAGCGAACAATTGGATGATCAAGATAATCAAAACTAACTTCTTCCGCGATGACCGCTGCAAGTTCTGCACTAAAGCCACTACGTTTAACTGCTTCAGTTACAATTAAGGCTTTACCTGTTTTCTTCACAGATTCAACGATTGTTTTCTTATCAAGAGGCACTAACGTACGTGGATCAACAATCTCCACATCAATACCTTCTTTTTCTAAAACTTCAGCTGCAGCCATAGCTTTATGAACCATAATGCCTGTTGCCACAATACTCACATCTTTACCACGACGTTTGTAGTCTGCTACTCCAATAGGAATCGTATATTTACCTTCAGGAACCACAGAGGATGTCTTGTAGCACAGTTTATGTTCATAGAACATGACTGGGTTGTTATTTTCAATAGCACTGTGTAACAGTCCCTTAGCATCGTATGCTGTACTTGGTTGAATGACGATTAAACCAGGTACATGTGCTGTCCAGTTTTCTAAACTTTGAGAATGTTGTGCTGCAGCTCCAGTTCCTGATCCCCCAGGGGTTCTCATAACTAAAGGTACACTCACAGCTCCTCCATACATATAATGAATCTTCGCAGCTTGGTTAACAATTTGATCTAAGGCAATGGTCACAAAGTCTGAGAATTGTAATTCAAAGATAGGACGACTTCCAGTAATGGCAGCCCCAACAGCAGCTCCCGCAATCGCACTTTCAGAAATTGGTGTACTAATAATACGCTCAGGTCCAAACTCTTCTAAAAGTCCACGAGTGACCCCAAAAGCTCCTCCATACACCCCAATATCTTCTCCCATAATAAATACATTTTCATCTTCACGCAGAGCTTCGCTTAGTGCTTCATTGACTGCTTGTAAATAGGTTATTTCTCTCATGATGGTGTCCTCCTTAATCCGCATAGACGTGGGTCATTAGATCATCAATGGACGCCACTTCACCATTTAAGCCAAACTCAACCGCCGCTTCAATGCGAGCGACTGCTTTTTCTTTAATTGCTTCTGCTTCTTCTTCGCTGAAGATTCCAGCTTTTATAAAGCGTTCTTTTGCTAAGGCAATTGGATCTTTTGTTTCTCTCCACATTTCTTCTTCTTCACGAGTTCTATATTTCTTCGCATCTGATTTAGAATGGCCTTTCCAACGATAGGTCAGTGATTCAATGAGGGTTGGCCCTTCACCATTACGTGCTCGCTCAACCGCATCATAGGTTGCGTTAATGACTTCAATAATGTCATTACCATCAATGGTAATACCAGGCATACCATAAGCAGCACTACGATCTGATAAGTTTTTAACATTCGTCATTTTCTCAACAGGTCCACTCATTCCATACTTATTATTTTCAATAAAGAAGACTACAGGTAAATCCCAAATGGATGCCATATTAAGTGACTCATGAAAACTACCTTCATTAGTAGCTCCATCGCCAGCATAACATAAGGTTACTTTGCCATCTTTTTTAAGTTTAGATGTTAAGGCAGCTCCAACCGCAATTGGGAATCCTCCCCCAACAATACCATTAGCTCCAAGGTTACCAGTATGCATCTCTGCAATATGCATTGAGCCACCTTTACCTTTATTTGTTCCATTTCTTCTTCCAAACAGTTCTGCCATCATTTGAGGAACATCTGTTCCTTTCGCAATCGTTTGTCCATGACCACGATGTGAAGCGGTAATCCAGTCAGTTGTTTTAAGGACTGACCCAGATCCTGTTGCGGAAGCTTCTTGTCCTACGCATAAGTGAGTGGTCCCATGGATCATTCCCTTCGCAAAGAAGAAGTCTACTTTCTCTTCAAACAAGCGGATAACCCACATTGTTTCAAAGAGTTCTTTAAGTTTTAAGTCATCAAAATTTGCTTTATTAGCAATTGAAATTGGCATGTTGTATTCCTCCTAGTTTATAAATGAATCGGATAACCCATCGCAAGTTCAGCATTGTCCATAATGGCTTCACTTAAACTTGGATGTGGGAAAATTATTAAGGCAAGATCTTCAATCGTTAAGCCGGTTTCAATTGCTGTGGTAATAACGGTAATCATTTCACCCGCTTGTTCTCCAACAATCTGCGCTCCTAACACAAGACCTGATTTTTCTTCAAAGACTAAACGTACAAACCCTTCACCACCACCATTGGCAGTAGTACGAGAGTTTGCAACCGAAGGAAACACAGTTGCTTTCGCAGTGTAACCTTGAGTTTTAGCTTCTTCTAGTGTTAATCCTGAAGTTGCAACTTCTGGTGTGGTATAACATACCGCTGGCATTGCTTTGTAATCAATAGCACTCTTGTGACCACTAATGACTTCCGCTACAATCTTCGCTTCATAGGATGCTTTGTGCGCAAGCGCAAGGCCTGCAACAACATCGCCTATCGCATAAATGTTAGGAACACTTGTTTGTCCTACTTCATTGATTTCAATAAGACCTTGTTTGGACACGCTAATGCCTGCCTTATCAAGTCCTAATGCGCTTGTGTTAGCTTTTCTTCCAACAGAAACCATGAGCTTATCCACTTCAATGGGTTCGCTTTGTCCTTCAATAAATAAATGAAGTCCAGTTGGCTTTTCTTCAACTTTAGAAAGCTTTGCACTGACATGCATCTTCATGCCTAAACCATCAAAAGCTTTCTTTACTAAACTACTAATATCCGATTCAAAGCCCGGAAGAATACGATCTGCACCTTCAATGAGTGTTATTTCTGACCCCATCATTGCAAAGGCTTGCGCAAGCTCACTTCCAATATATCCAGCCCCAACAATCGCTAATCGCTTTGGTAATGCTTCAATATTTAGAAGTCCGGTTGAATCAAGAATATGCTGTGATTTTGGTAGGAATGGTAATACAATCGGTGAAGAACCCGCTGCTATAATACAATGTTTGAAAGTTGCTTCTTCAACGCCAGATTCTGTCGTAAGTAGTAGTGTTGTCGCATTCTTAAAGGTTGCGGTTGCACTTATAACTTCGACTTTATTTTTCTTTAAAAGACCTGTAACTCCTAGTCTTAGTTTCTTAACAACACGATTGTTTTTCCACTTTTGTGCTGTTTCAAAATCAAAGTTCACTTCTTTAGTCGTTATTCCTAAGTCTTTATTTCCTGATGCTTTATGTAAATCATGGGCAATATGCAGGAGTGCTTTTGAAGGAATACATCCCACATTTAAGCACGTTCCCCCAATATCACCTTTTTCAATAACAGTTACTTTTTGTCCAAGTTGTGCAGCACGTATTGCGGCAACATAGCCACCAGGACCAGATCCAATAATAACAGTCTCCAATACTTTGTTCATGGTGATTTACTCCTCTTTTAATAATTCACGAGCGGTATTAATATCAGTGATTAAAACATTGACGAGCTGACCTTTAAGGGCAGCACGAATGCCTTCCACCTTGTGTAGGCCACCAGCGGCACCAATCACAAGTGGAATTTTTTGAATTTCATCAAGATCAATAGCCATGACACGTCGATTCCAATCGGTATCAACATAACGGCCATGTTTATCAAAGAAGTTGTAGCAGATATCTCCAGTTACACGTTCTTTGTTCTCTAATGCGGTCGGATCAACTTTATGAAGATAAGCTTTAGTCATCTCATCATAAACCGGTGCACCACCGATACCAACCAAAGCAATGTCCACACGCTTCATTAAATCAAATGTCTTCTTAATGAAGTTTTGCGCAAGTAACACTTCCTTTGCATTGGCACTATCCACAAGCACAGGAACATGAAGATCCACGGACACACCGCCAGTACGCCTTGCGAAAATATCACAGACGACATTCGCTTGAATGTCTGTATGTTCTTTTCCTAGACCACCTACGAGAGGGACAAATGTTAAATTATTCATGCTTACATTTAAATACATGTTGGATGCTACTTCATACACGGTTGTTCCAGCACTCACACCAATGATGGAATCCGGTTGTATGACTTTTGAAAGAAATTTTGCAGTTGCATCTCCAATTCGCTGTTTAACTTGCGAAGGATCTGCCGCATTAACACATACGACTGTTTCAAGATCGTACTTCTTTTTAAGCTTCTCTTCCAACTGCTTGTAAGGATGAAATAACTCATCATGGACCCGAATCTCAACAATTCCCAAGTCTTTAGCACGCGAAAGGTACTTCGACACGAGGGAGCGTGAAATATTAAAACGTTTCGCAACATCATCTTGAGTTGCTGATTCGCCATAATACATCTGTGCAATGTCGATTAATAAACGTAAATCGTCTTTATTGGTCATATGGCCTCCATTGTGGATAATCATCTTCTTTTAAATCATAAAACTGTTTATCACAAATGTCAATTTAAAAGGTTTGTATCACACAAATGTTACAAACCTTGGTATTATTTGTTCAAATTTCACAAATTAAGTCACAAATGTTACATTCACTCACAAAGATTCTACCCACTTCTTAGTTGATGCAAATAGAGCTTTTTGAATATCCTGAGTACTTATAAATTCTCCAACAACATCACTCAGTGTTGCCATGCTTTGAGGATTAATGCTTGGATATTTAAGATCATTATTAGGATTGGCAATCTCATAAAACTGTTTCATGAGCATTCCTCGATGTTGCTGATCTTGATTGACTAAGATTGTTGCAGAGACAATAACTTTATCTTTCATCCGCTTTTGAGCAATGCCACAAAACTTCTTTTGATCAATAACACCATCATATTTACCTGGACAGTATGAATTCTCAATCTCATAAAAGTAGATTTTCTTATTAAGGTGTTTCAATCCATCTTGCAGAAGCATCACCAACGTATCGTAGGCTTCATATAAGCCACTATAAGGTTTTAAAGAAGTAGGAAGAATAAGGCTAACATTAATTACACCTTCATCGACAATAACCCCTAATCCTCCTTGTTCCCGAATTGTAGTTGGATATCCCATGGATTCAACCCATGCTTTACCTTCTTCAAATCGAGAAAGTGCTTTATCAAGCTTACCAAAGATAATTCCATGTGTTTCATAAAAGCGTAAGCCTATTTCATTTGACGATAAAGAACAAGCAAAAAGACGATCTTGATGCACAAGTTCTACAAGTGGTCCACGTTGATGAAGTAATACACAATGTTTTTTCATAATTCCCTCTAAAAAAGTAGGTACCTTAATGATACCTACTATTGATCAAAAATGAAAGATTAAGCAGTCTATTTTTTGGGGATTAATATAGACCAAAGCTAAATAAGTAAGCAATAACTACTGAAATCGGACCGGTAATTAAACGTGAGAATAATACGGCTGGGACACCAATTTCAACAGTTTTTGGTTCTGCTTCTGCAAGTGTTAAACCTACTGGAACGAAGTCAGCACCAACTTGTGCGTTGATTGCGAATAATGCAGGAAGTGCCATTGATGGAGCTAAACGCCCAGCACCAATTTCAACCCCTAATAATACACCAACAACTTGAGCAATAACTGCGCCTGGACCTAAAACAGGAGATAAGAATGGAATTGCTGCAATAAATGATAGTACAACCATTCCTAATAGATTACCAGATAATGGTTTGACAGCTTCAGCAATAACATTGCCAACTCCTGTATAAAGAATTAAACCAATCATCATGGAAATAAATGCCATGAACGGTAAGACGTTTTTAATAACGATATCTACGGATTCACGTCCTGCTTGGTAGAATGCTCCTACGACTCCACCAACAGCACGACCAAGTTTAGTAATTAATGCAACTACTGGGCTTTGTTTACTAGCCATTTCTCTATTGACCTCCTCTTTGATTGCTTTGACTTCTGCTTTTCTCTCATCTCTTGTAAGTGTTACTGGTAGCGGTGGAGTACTTCCATCTGCCATAGCAATATCTTCAAGCTTGACGCCAGATACGAAGTTTTCTTCGTTCATGAATTTCATGAGAGGACCTGATGGAGTAATAGCATGCAAGTCGATCGTGAGTACTCCAAGTTTTGGATAAACACCACAACGAGCTGTTCCACCACAGTCGATAACTGCGCAAATCATTTCGCTAACTTCTACTTTAGTACTAAATCCATCTCTAGCTTCGACACCTAATAAGTCTGCGATTCGTTGTGCAACAGGGTGAATTCCTCCACCAGTAACTGATGCAACAATTTTACGTGTGTCACTTTCAGCAAGAAGTAATGGGCCACCCCATCCGCTTCTGCCTTTAGTAACTCTAACGACTTTACGTTCTGCCATAATCTTAGTCTTTCCACATTATCTTAGTAAGTGTTTCAGTGACGATACCACGAATTAAGATAACGATTACCCCTACCATGAAGTAACGAAGAGCTAGAGGGCCTAAAGATAATCCTAAAGTAGTGAGACCTGAGGAGATTCCTAACCAAACAAATAGTTCACCAGCATTCGCATGTGGGAATAAACCAGTGATTGGGTGAACGAATGATACTGCTGCATCATAGAAAGCAGGTTTTTGTTTTTCTTCAACGAACTTACCAAATGAATAACACATTGGGTTAGTTAAGAAGAAAACTGCTAGTACTGGGAACACTGTGTAACGCAAGATGATGTTTTTAGTCATCAAACGAGCAAAATTAGTTACACGTTCTTCACCTATTAAAGCAATTAGAGCGTTAACAAATGTCAACAAGACGATAAGGGTAGGTAAGATACCTGTTACTAGTGATGTTAATACCGCACCACCTTGGTTAAATATACCAATAAACCCTTCAGCTAATCCAACTAAGAATTCCATAAATTTCCTCCTTATATAGGTTTTAAACAATTAACTGCGATAATCCCTGCTTCAATCTTTCTTCGTTAATCTTTTCGATCGCTTGGATAAATGCACGTACTAGGCGTTTATCTTTCTTCGATGTCATCGACGCAACGACTTCATGTGGCATCATTCCAATGTATTTGGTGATACTTTTGAAGCGAGCCATTACGGTGTAACCCGAAAGCAATTGAAACTCTACAATCTTCCCATCCATGTCAGTAATGACTGTCAGAATGATTCCTTTTCCGGCATTGTACTTTGCTCGTGATAGTCCTAGTCCCATATGACCAACACTGTGAGCAGCCTGGAGTGAAAGAATCTTACGACTCATGGCACGACTTTGAAAAAAGGCCATGATAGATTGAGCTAACCATAAAGCTGCAAAGGCCCATATGAGTCGTGTATAATCCAAAACAACACCTCACTTTCCCCTATGAAAGCGCTTTATCTTTCAAGTTAACTTAAGTTTAGAGTTTTTTGTTTGTTTATGTCAATAAAAGTGACACCATTCCGTTGGATATTCACAAATGTGAAAAAAAGTGAATTTCTATCATGTGATTATCACACAATTTCTCACAATTGTCGCACAAATGTTATTTTTCATCATTCGTCTTGATTTTTGTTCCATAGTTGACTTACACTCAAACTATAAAGCCATCAAAGGAGGTCATATGAGCATTTACACACAATTAGTTGAACGTGAACAAGCTAAAAACCCAATTCGCGTTGGAGTTATCGGTGCTGGGCAAATGGGCTTTGGAATGATCGCACAAATTGCATCAATTCCAGGGATGGTCGTTGCTGGTATCTCTGATATCAATATGGATAATGCATTAAAGGCAAAAAAAGCTTTTGATGAAAAGGCAAGCTTACCGTACGATGTATTCTTATCAACAAACTTTAAAGACGTGGTTAATCATCCTAATGTTGAAGTGTTAGTGGATGCGACAGGTGTTCCTGAAGTCGGTGCTAAGCTTGCTATGGAATGCTTAATGGCTAAGAAACACTTAGTTCTTCTCAATGTTGAGATTGATATTACTATTGGTCCTTTACTTCATAAACTATTCTCAGCTGCAAATCTTATGTACACAGGTAGTGATGGTGATGAACCTGCATCAACCTTTGAACTCTATGAGTTTGCTAAGACTATGGGATTTGAAGTTCTAGTGCTTGGTAAAGGCAAGAATAATAAACTTCGTCCTGAAGCGAATCCAGACAGTGTAGGACAAGAAGCAAAAGATCGTAACATGTCTGCTCACATGTTAGCTTCATTCGCTGATGGTACTAAGACGATGGCTGAAATGACTTTACTCTCAAATGCAACTGGTTTTGTGGCAGATGTGAGAGGAATGCATGGTACTGCTGGTCATCTTAATGAAACAGTAGCTCAACTTCGATTAAAATCTGATGGTGGTGTTCTTAATAAATACGGAGTTGTTGAATATGTTGATGGTTTAGCCCCTGGTGTCTTTGTAATTGTGAAAGCTCAATCTGTAGGTGTTGCGGAAACCATGAACTATATGATGAAAGTGGATCGTGACCATCACATTCTCTATCGTCCATTCCACTTAGCGAGTCTTGAAACTCCAGTGACAATTGCACGTGCTTTACTTAATCGCCAAGCTGCAATTGTCCCTATTGGTCAAGTTTCAGACACGATTGCAGTGTCTAAGAAAGATATTAAAGCTGGTGAGCGCTTAGATGGTATTGGTGGATATTGTGTCCGTGGTGTCATTGAATCGCATAAAGTTACTAAGGAAAATGGATTTATTCCGATTGGTTTAATTGCTGGAAATTGCGTTGCGAAGCGTGATATTCCTAATGGAACTGCAATTACCCATGAAGATGTAGCCATTGATACCACCACAACGGTGTGGAAGCTTCGTGCACTTCAAGAGGAGCTCTTAGGATGAGTATGATTTCATCAAAGATATTAGAAATTGGAGAACTTGCAATTTCTGACGAATATCCAATCATAATTCTTTTTAACAACACTGCTCCTTCTGAGTTTAGAGAAATCTCTGTCATTCATGACTTCAAGGATAAACCAAACAAGGAAATGCTTAAAAAGGGTTCTAAAATTATGTTTGGGAACACAACGTATACCGTTGAAGATATTGGATATGTAGCAAATCAAACACTCTTTGATTTAGGTCATATCTCTCTATATTTTGGTCTAGAAGAAGGTACAAATCTTCTTCCAGGTAGCGCATTATTATCACCTTATAAACTTCCACAGATTAATGTTGGTGATACGATTCGCTTTATTAAGTAGTCCCCTTTCCAAAAAAGGCTTATGCATTGCATAAGTCTTTTTTTAGTTGAACATCCTAAGCAAGACACCAATGAATTATGTTAAAATTATAGCGAAAGGGAATGAAAAAACTATGAGTTATTTAAAGAAAGTTGCTTTGGCTTTAGCAGCCAATGAAAAGAAACATAAAACAGTCTTCAATTATACAATCCCCGATTTATGGGATCATGAGGATGTGTGTGTTGATCGTAAGATCAATGTTAAAGATGGTAATGTGATTGTCAATCCATTCCAATTCTATAAAGAAATCATTACTCAAGTCATCCTCAAACATGGTTCATCTAAGATTGACTACCATGCATCCTATTTTTTAGGACAACCTAACAAACTACCAAAAAATCTTAAGGATGGGGCATGGATTCGTCATAGCTATGCCTATTCCATGATGGTTCGCTCTTCCGCAAGTTATGATCATGACAGGTCAGGTCATCTTGAAAATGAAAATTTATATGGGCTAAAAGAAACTGGAACCTTCGTGAAGGCTATTGCACTTCTTCCTTTCCTAAAGCGTATGGGAATTGATGTAGTGTATATACTTCCTATTTCTAAGTATTCACTTAAAGATAAAAAAGGTGAGCTTGGTTCTCCTTATGGTGTTTCTAACTTCTTTAAGCTTGATGAAGGTTTAAAAGATCCAATGACAGGTGATTCATTAAGTGTTGAAGATGAGTTCAAAGCCTTTGTAGAGGCATGTCATCGCTTAGATATGAAAGTCATTATTGATATTATTCCACGTACTAATTCTGTGAATTCAGATCTTATTGTGGAACATCCAGAATGGTTTTATTGGATTAATCATAGTGATCTTGCAGACTATAAACCACCACTTGTGCCAACACTCGCTAATGTTCTTCCCGCAAAAGCAATCTATCTTGAAGAAGTCTTTAAGAGTGAAGAAGTCATTGCCCATATTAAGAAGTTTAAACCTAACCCTAAATCAACCCATCCTAAGAAATGGAATGAATGTGTTAAGGCATGGACAGAAGCGAATGGTACTGTAGAAATATTAGATCTTGTCCAAGACATGTTTGGATTAACCATTGCCCCTGCATTCTCTGATGGGATTAATGACCCTCAACCAGCATGGAGTGATGTTACATTCTTTAGACTGTTCTTAGATCATCCTTTAAACTCTCAACCATTCCTAGAGAAGATTGGTCATGTTGAGCCATATATCTTATTTGATGTCGCAAAATCATCCTATAATCCTGGAAGTGAAGTCAATCAACCTTTATGGGATACACTTACTGATATTATTCCTTATTTCCAAAGAAACTTTGGAATTGATGGTGCACGTATTGATATGGGACATGCCTTACCAGATCCTTTAATCACCATGATTCTTGATAAAGCTCGTGAACTTGATCCAAACTTCTGTTTTATTGCTGAAGAATTGGATGTTGAGAATGCTAAAGTCTCCATGGAAAAAGGCTACAATATGATCATTGGTGATGGCTTTATTCGCTTACCACGGGTGAATGAAGGTTTCTTTAATAGTTTTGTGTATACTTCAATGAATATGGAAGCTCCTTTGTTTGCGGTAGGAGAAACTCATGATACTCCTCGACTTGCAGCTCGTGAAGGTGGTGAGAAACTATCGAAGATGGTTACTCTATATTCCCTCTTCATTCCTAATACGATTCCATTCTTAAATAGTGGACAAGAAGTGTTTGAGCGTCAACCGATGAACACAGGTCTTGATTGCCGACCAGATGAAGCATATCAACTAAGTGAAGATGATCCATATTATGGTAAATTAGCTTTATTTGATAAATATGCTTTCCATATGAATCATAAAGATCGTTTCATGATTCCTCGCCTTCTAGAAAAGGCAAGTAAGATTCGAGAATCCTATATCGATAGCATTATTTCAAAAGAGCATACTTATCCTTTAGGTTTCTCTGCTCCTTGGGATCCTGCTGCTGGTATGGGCTTTGTGAAGGGTAAGAAAGCACTAATTGCGGTAGTGAATACTGATTTCTATCATCATCAAACACATACAGTGAAGCTTGATAGTTTACCTAGTGAGTTCTTTGGACCTCAAGTAAGTTGTAAGCTTGTATTCTCAAGTGAGAATACTCCACATCTTAACGCTCATGTGAATGAACATAAAGTCTTAATGATTCATTGTTCTCCTGCAGAAGTTGTCTGTTTTGAATTAGAGATTCTTTAGGTTTCTTATGGATGCAACACAACGTGCCCTTGACCAACAACTGAAAGCAATCTTAACCATAGCGAATGCACTAAAACTTATTAACATTCAACTTAAAGATGAAGACTATGGTTCAGCAATTATCATTGAATACAATGTCATTGAGCGTTCCATTTATAAGATGCTTAGTGTTGTTCCCGAGGTCAAGAAACTTCGTTTTATTCATGACTTTGATCGCTTTGGTCTATTCAAAGAGATAGAAACATTAGTTAAGGCAACTAGGAATAATCATGTGTTGTTTCAAGAGCTGGATGCATCGTTTTATGAAAGTATTAAAGATTGGGTAATAAGACGTAACACTCTCACCCATGAGCTCTTAGAAGATGATCGAATAGAAGACTTTGAAGAGAACTCTAAAGCTTTAGCTTATGAAGGTAAAACCATTGTTAAAAGACTTATCATAGATTTAAGAGGAATTCGCTCTCGCTCAAGAAATCTAGATCATTTATCTTACAATCATCAATATCATCTATTCTCAGGAATTATGATGAGATTTGAAAAAGAGGAATACTTAAAGAAGAGTCGATAAGTAAATAATGAACTTACTCAATGAGTAAGTTCATTTTTTGTTATATAAACTGAATTATACACAAATAATCTGTAAGCACGAGAAAAACTAATATTTGTCAATCTAGATATGCTACTTATAAGATACAGTAGTTAATTTTAATCCTAATGGCCTCATTATTTTTAATATTGTGTCCATTTTGGGAGTAATTCTAAACGTTTCAATTCTAGCTAATGATGATTGTGGAATTCCACATATTGCTGATAAATCACGTTGGCTTAATCCAAGCATATTGCGTTTAGCTATTATCTCACTAACAATGTTAGCAAGTATTTCGAGATCTTCTATTTCTTGTTTAGTTGTTTCATCTAAAGACTTAACATAGTCTTTGTAATTGTTCCATGTCTTCATAGGTCTATTTCCCTTTCCTTTTGATATATTCATTTCTTGCTGCTTTTGCTTTATCTATTTCGCTTATAGGTGTTTTCTGAGTCTTCTTTCTAAAATGATGTAATAGTATATATGTATTCTCTTCAAAATAGAAAAACAAAACGCGATTTTTACCTGGCCTCAGTTCGTATATATCCTCATCCAAACGACGAACTATTGTATTCGGTAAGTTAGTCCCATTAATCTTAAGCAATTCAATATAGAAAATTATCTGATTATACTGAACACGACAGTCTTTACTTTTAGATGATTTAATTCTTAGTTCTTCTAAGAAATTCCACAAATCCGAGTTACCATCAGAATGCTCAAAAAACTTAATCTCCTTCATCTGTACCCCCCAGAAAGTATATATTTATGATAGCATAAATGCTATCATAAATCAATATCTTGAATTTCGATATATCACAAATACAAAAAACATCAATTTCTTGATGTTTTTTGAATAAGTTAATAATTACGTTAAAATAAAGTTGTTTCGCCTAATTACATCTTATGAATAATAATTGGCTTATTACTAATTCGAACACGCCCACTTGATACCCTCACAATTGAACTATCAAATTCATTTGCATATTCACCATCAAGTAGATCCACATGAACATCATCTTTTACTCCGCCTACATTAAGGATGGCTACAAGAGTTTCTTTGTTTTTCTTATAAGTAATATGAAAGATATCCATGCCTACATCTTTTAAACTGTAGGAAGTATAGTTTGAGAATATTGAGCGTTTCTTAAGTTGAATAAGATTCTTTAGTTCCTTCACCCACGTAGCGTCAAGTTGATGCCAAGGGATTGGATCTTTATCAAAAAGATTTGGAAGCACATCCGTGAGTGTTTCAATACCATTGAATAGGAATGCCATTCCTTTCAACATGAATATAGCACTTACCCAGTTCTTAGTTTTATCCACAGAACCAGTTCTTTTCATGAGTCTTGGAATATCATGGTTTTCATAAGATCGTGCTTTGATGTAATTCGCAGGATAAATCACTTCTTGAAGATTAAGTTGTTCAATAAAGGCACTAAGTGGTTTCTTACCATCCCAGTATGCTTCTGCTTCATGAATGATGTCATAATCATAAAGAACATCAAACACTTGATACATTTCCGCATCACTATGACATAAGAATCCTTCATCACGCATACCCTTTAAAAATGAGCGGTGGACAGACTCAGAGAACCAAATAAAGTCTGGTTTTAAACCATTCACAACAGTGCGTGCTTCTTGCCAAAACTCAATAGGTACAAACGGTGCAACATCACAACGGTAACCATCAAAACCAAATTCAGCCCATCCTTTAAGGATGTCAATCATCTCATCCCATAAAGGACGATGACTGTAGTCTAAGTCGCAAATATCAGACCAATCTCCGATTTTATTCGCAAATTGACCATCACGATAATAATAATACTCAGGATGTTTAACCATCCAAGGATTATCACGTGAAGTATGATTAAAAACAATATCCATCATGACTTTAAGATCTAAACTATGAGCTTGATCAATGAGCTGTTTAAGATCTTCTTTTGTTCCAAGTTCAGGGTTTACTGCTCTAAAATCTTTAATCGAATAAGGACTTCCTAAGTCACCTTTACGAGCCACTTTCCCAATAGGATGTATTGGTAGTAAATAGACAATATCAACACCAAGATCTTTAATTCGTTGTAAATCTTGTGTTACCGCATTAAATGTTCCTGCTTCGCTATAATTGCGAGGATACACCTGGTAAATAATTTGATGTGAAAGTGATTTTAGCGTTTGAGTAGCCATTACTTAGTGATGACCGCTTGTGTTTCTTTATCAAAGAAGTGTAGTTTAGTCATTTCCATCGCTAGTGGAATTACAGTATGAGCTCTCACATCAACGCGTGCTGATACTTTCGCAAGAATTTTTTGTCCTGCAAAGCTACCATGTAGAATAAATTCATGACCAAGAAGTTCCGCAACATCGACTTCAAAGTTAAATGGTGTTTCAGGGAATGTTTCCGCCACAATTCCTTCGTAGTGAATATCTTCAGGACGTATTCCTAAGACAACTTCTTTACCATCATAGCTCTTTAACTCATTATGATACATTTCAGGAACTGCGAATGTTTTTTCATTAACTTCAAAGCGGCCTTTACGGTAAACACCGTGAATGAAGTTCATTGCTGGAGCACCAATGAAGTTCGCAACAAACATATTAACTGGTTTGTTATAAACATCTTTTGGTGAACCAATTTGTTGAATATAGCCGTCTTTCATAATAACGATACGATCAGCCATTGTCATCGCTTCAGTTTGGTCATGGGTTACATAAATCGTTGTTGCGCCAATACGTTCATGAAGTTTAATAATTTCAGAGCGCATGTTAACGCGTAGTTTCGCATCAAGGTTGGATAAAGGTTCATCCATTAAGAATACTTTCGCATTACGAACAATCGCACGTCCTAACGCAACACGTTGACGTTGACCACCAGATAATGCTTTTGGTTTACGTTGTAGATATTGTTCAATTTCAAGAATCTTCGCAGCATCTTTAACACGTTTTTCAATTTCTTGTTTAGGCATTTTACGAAGTTTTAAACCAAACGCCATATTGTCATACACTGACATATGAGGATATAGTGCATACGATTGGAAAACCATCGCAATGTCACGATCCTTAGGTTGAACATTGTTCATACGTTTTCCATCAATCACTAAGTCACCACTTGTAATTTCTTCAAGACCAGCAACCATTCTTAATGTTGTTGATTTACCACAACCAGAAGGTCCTACTAAAACGATAAATTCTTTATCACTAATCTCTAGATTAAAATCAAATACAGCTTGAACGTTATTGTCATAAATCTTATTAATATTGACTAAAGATAGATTTGCCATAATTTGCTCCTTTTGAGTATATTATAGCGCTTACATGCAATACATATTTGTGCACTGTGCACAAAAAAGATAACCGTTAGGTTATCTAAGTGATTCAATAATAAAATAAATCTGTAGAAGTAAACTGAATGGTTGAATCTTGATGTTTATCCCACTTGATTCAATTGCTTTATTAAGTCGATAATTAAAGGTATTACGATGAACATATAACGCTTCAGAGGCTAATAAAGCATTCATATGATATTCTAAATACTTCTTGAGTGTTAAGCGATCATCATGATCCAGTTGATTCAGTTTATTTTGTAAAGCCGTAGTTGTCTCACTGAGTTGGTGCTTAAGTTCATACAGAATTACTTGATACAAATGAACACATTCATGATCAAATGCATTTTGAGCAACCCTACTCGCCTTCGCAAGCACTGTGTCATGAGCATAACCAATAACCATACTCATATGAAACCCTTGACTTTGAAGCGTTGCAAACAGTGACGTCATCATTTCAAGTGAAGTCACATCAAACATGAGAATTAAATTATGAGCATCCAAGCGATCACACACATCTTCTTCAAGTAAAGCATACGAAGCCTTCACCATTTCATCAAGATGTGTAGGATGAGGAGAACTCACCCATGCAACCATCATGGTTTTAAACGAGCAATCACATACCCACGAGGTCCTAAGGTAAAGGTTGCATCGTCGCGATATTCATAAGATTCATAAGAAGAAAGGATTTCCATATCTTGAAGTAGACCTTCACGATCTTCTCCTCCAATCGCTCCATTATATAAGTTAACCAAAACGATGATAGTTTCGTCTTCAAATGTTCGTGTATACCCCACAAGTGATGAGTTAAATACATTATATACTTGTGTATCTCCAAATCTTAAAGCTTGATTATTATGTCTCAAATTAATCAAACGACGATAGTGATTGAGTAAACTTGCTTCGTCTTGATCTTGATCAACAACACTTGGTGTATCCCAGTTGTATTGCCATTGTGTCCAATAAGCAACTTCAGAACTTATTGAGTCATTCCAACGCATTGGTTCACGAATGCGCTCATCAGGTTTAATCCCTCTCATACCAAGCTCTTCACCATAGTAGATGAAAGGAACACCTTCTTGAGTAAGTAAGAACACTGACGCAAGACGCATCTTATCAAGATCAAAGCCTAATTCATTAAAAATACGTGGTTGATCATGATTCTTTAAGAATGGTGCATCGACATAATTTGGATTGCGACTACGAAGACCTTGAAGATTACGAATGTGAGTCGTCATAAAACCAGATTGTACTCCAGAATTAAGCGCACGAATGACCATATCTCCAAAATCAAAATTAAAGAGTGAATCATATGCTTGAGCATACGGTTGCATATTAAGATTAGTATCCCACATCTCTGCAACCACAAAAGCATCTGGATTTACTGTTTTCGCATGAAGCTGTAAAGTCATCCAAAACTGAAGATTCTTTTGAAGTGTAGGTGTTCCTTCTGGCCATTCTCTGCGATCATATCCATGTTTCACAGCATCATAGCGAATTCCACCAACACCCATTTCTAACCAAAAAGTAATAATATCTTTAAATTCTTCACGTACTTTAGGATTATCCAGGTTGAATTCTGGCATTTTGTCCCAGAATCCTCCATAGTAATTAATTCCAAACAATTGGTGCCAACCCGTTTTATTAGGATATAAGTCAAGTGGTAATGTTTTCTCAATACGATAGTAATCAACATAAGGTTCTTCACCTTTTAAAGCTTTTCTAAACCAAGGATGATCAATAGAACTATGATTAAACACAAAGTCTAGAATGATCTTAATACCACGCTCATTTGCTTTATCAACAAGTTCTTGAAAATCTTCAAGTGTTCCAAAGCGTGGATCAATATCATAGTAATCCTTAACATCATATTTATGATAAGTATCTGATGGATGAATAGGATTTAACCAAATTGCAGTAATTCCTAAATCAGTCGTTGTGTTAGGATCTCCATCATTAAGATAATCTAGTTTATCAATGATGCCTCTTAAATCACCAATGTTGTCACCTGATGCATCTGCAAATGCGATTGGGAAAATATTGTATGCCACTGAAACATCTTTAAGAAAGTTCTCAGCGTTATATTCAAGTAAAAGCTCTTTTAATTCATCAACAGTATAATCCGTTTCCTCTGTAGGAGGAACAATAACACACCCCATAAGAAGTGTAATAAGTATTAAAGATAATGTTAAATGCTTAAACATAGTGCCTCCTCAGACTTCAATAAGTACAGCTTGATACGGTTGAAGTATTTGTGTTAAATCATCATAGTTATTAATCACAACATTCCCTGATAAATCTAAATGTGATACATCTTTGACTTGACCACTAAAGTTTGCGATAAAGAGTAGTGTCTTATCACCTTTACGCTTAAATGCATAGAGTTGTGCATCTTCTTTTTCAAAAAGTTCAAAATCGCCATAAACAAGTGTTTGAGTATACTCACTATCTTTTCTCAATTTTATCATAGTCTTATACATCCCAAAGATTGAGTTTGAAACATTAATCTGTGACTCCACATTAATGCGATCATAATTACTCACCGATTTTTGATGAGGAATACCTTTTGTAAATCCTCCATGAAGTTGATTATTCCACTGCATTGGGGTGCGAGCATTATCACGAGATGTACGTCTTAAGTGATTCATGAGTTGTTCAACTGGAGTTCGCTTACTTGCTTCAATCACAAAGTTTTTAACCCACACATCTCTAAAATCATCGATATGTGAGTAATCAACATTGGTCATTCCTATTTCTTCCCCATTATAAATAAATGGAGTCCCAGGAAGTGATAGTAAAAGCATTCCTAACATACTTCCTGATTCACGATGATAATAATCTGGATCACCATACTGAGACATTACTCGAGGATGATCATGATTTAACCAATAATGTGGAATCCACATTTTATTTTCAGATCCTTTAATCCAATAGTTCATTTTTGTCTTTAGTCCTACCACATCAACATTTAGTTTTCCTTGTGTTTTTCCAAAGTCATCCCATGCGCCATTATACCAACAATGATCAAAATTAAAGACCATGTTGAAACCTTTTATATCATACCCAGAATAATTCTTCGCATCATCAACATCTGCACCACCACCAACTTCTCCAACAGTGACAATGTCATATTTAGATAAAACACGCTCATTAAACTCATGAAGATACTCAAACAAACGAGGACGATTAGAAAATTTCTTCCAATCTGGTGCTACACCATCTTCATTCAAAGCCATTTCTGAGTCTTCAAAAGACAAATCCTTAGCTAAGTGCGCAATCGCATCAATGCGAAAGCCATCTACCCCTAAGTCTAACCAGTAGGAAGCCATGTCGTACATTGCAGAACGCATTGCTTCATTTTCCCAATTGAGATCTGGCATCTTATTGGAGAATATTTTCATGTAGTATTGGTTTGTTATATTATCGTAATTCCAACACGTTCCGCCAAAGAAAGACGCCCAATTATTAGGAGGTATTCTTTGACCATGTTCATTGTATTTTGGATCTTTCCAAATATAAAAATCACGTTTTGGATTGTCTATGCGTGAGCGTGATTCCACAAACCAAGGATGTTCATCCGAAGTTTGATTCATTACCAAATCAAGAATAATACGTATCCCTCTTTGTTTTGCCTTTTCAATTAATTCTCTAGCATCATCAAAAGTTCCAAACACAGGATCAACTTCAAAATAATCACTGACATCATAACCATTGTCATCCATAGGAGACTTATAGAATGGGCAAATCCATAATAGATTAACTCCAAGTTCATTTAAATAATCAAGTTTTTCGATAATGCCACGTAAATCACCAACACCATCATTATTTGAATCATAGAATGAGCGTGGGTATATTTGATACCCAACACTTGTATGCCACCATTTTCTTTCCATAGGTCTCCTTTAAAAATGAGCATCTTGCGATGCTCATTATGATTAAATTGTATTTAGATAAAGATTATTGAGCTTGGTTATCGATTGCAATCTTTTCATTTGAATCAGCAATTAATTCTGCAACTGCTTCTTCAATTGTTAGTTCGCCATCCCAAACAGCACCAAGAATAGCAGATAGGAATGGATAATAAGCAGCATCCATAGCTTTCATTTGTGGGTTGTTAGGAAGTAAGTATGCAGGCTCAGGTTGGTTGAATGCAAGTGCGCTCATGAACTGAGCTTGTACTCCACCTTCAGTTAATGTAGGAACAAGTGCTGATCCATCAACTAATGAAGGAGCATATGCTGAACTATCAACCATAGCTTGGAAACCATCTTTGCTGTAAACTAAACGAAGTAGTTCAGTAGCAGCAGAGCGGTATTTTGTATAAGCATTAATAACGAAACCTTTAGTTTTAACAAATGGAGTTAATTGAACACCACCGTAAGTAGGCATACGAGTAATTGCGAATTCTGATCCTGTTGTTTCAACAGCAGCACCAATATTCATCCAAGTACCAACTAGACCGAAAGGAGCAGTTTCATCATTAAGAACTGGATCCCATCTCCATCCCATTGAAGCAGCAGGAGTAACTTCTCCAGATTCTTCAACTGAGACTTGTGCAGCTTTCGCAGCAAGTAAGAATTCTAAACCTTCAGCAAATTTAGGATCATCATAACCAGGTTTGATTGGATCGCCATCTGCAAATAATTGCCATCCAGCTGATGTTAATGAAGAATATCCAGACCATACTTCACCAAGTGAAACTGGGAAAGCAATATTAACTTTTTTGTCTTTATAAACAGGACGGTTACCAATCCATGAAGTTGATAATGCGAAGATTTCTTCGAATGTGTCAACAGCATCAGGTAGTCCATCGCCGTCAGCGTCAGCTGTGCTAACACCTAATGCTTCTAACATAGTTAGGTTGACTAAGAAAGCCATTCCATCGTAAGTCATTGGAGCATAGTGAGTTGCAGTTGCTAAGCTATTACCAGCGTTGTAATATGCGCTAATTGAGTTTGCTTTAATAATTGAAGCTAATGCAGTATGAATAGGCAGGATGTGTGTGTTATTACGTGGAACTTCACCATCAATAACCATAAACACGTCTGGATATTCACCTTGTTGTTCTGCTAAAGCATCAGCAGATCCTTGTGAACCGTTGTTTACGAATTCAACTTTTCCAACATGTTCTGGATAAGTTGCATTCCATAATGCGACGATCGCGGCTCCTAGAGCGTCATTGTCGGCACCAAAGCGAATAACAGCATCTTTCTCAATGGCAAAACGACCAGTCGTTTCATCAAAACACACGGTTGTTCCATCTAAAGTGTCAACATCGCATGTTTTCTCTGTAGTTCTTGGAGCACAAGCTGCTAATGAGCCTGCGATCAAACCTACAGCAAGAAGACTAATGAACTTCTTCATGTATAATTTCCCTCCGAAATTTTCTTGCTTAAAGTGTTATTTAAGCATTCAAACTATATCACAAAAATTTCACTTTGTAAACGGTTACACTCGTATTTCGCGAGTGAGCTTGGTATACATAAATATTATTCTGGTGACATAAAAAATGGTAAATAAGACGCTTGCTAACGTAGATGCAAAGAATCCTAGTAGTGCTGTTGGAAGTGCTGTCCAAAACATGACTACAATCAACATTGCTGTTATTTCCTTAAAAGGAAGTTTAATAGACCCTCGTTTTGAGTATAACCACCATATAAGTGCTGATATTACAAACAAGTACAAGAGATACTGAACAGCTAAACTCATATAGATGAACCACATATCAGCAGGCATAGCTGCAAGATCAAGATTTCTTAATACATTAATAGAATACTTCTTAGGTGTCATTTCAAATTCTTGATTATTCATATCAAGTAGTATTTGATCAAATGATTGATTGAAAAACGGATAGATACTTTCGATGGTTTGTTCAAAACTGCGAGTCACACGAAGTGTTGTCGGATAAAAGATGATGGATTCAGGTTTAAACGTAGTATTTTCTGAAGGTAAAATATAGACTGTATATCTTGCTCCATCAATGACGATGTTATTTCGAGTACATGATAATTCAAAATCTTCGAAATCACATTCACCTCGCTCAAGTGCAAGCACAAAATCATCAGTAAAGTCTGGAAAGTTCGCATCAAGATAAGCTTCATTCACGTTAAAACGTCCCACAATAAATGGGAATGCAATCATGATTAAAGAAAACAATAATATTATGAATTGCCACCACAATGAAACCGATCGATTTTGAATGATCGATCGGTTCGATGTAGCGCTTGATATAAACGCTTTTAATTTCATTATCCTTTTTCTGCTCCTGAGGTAAGTCCATACACGAGATACTTTTGCATGAAGAATTGTAATACCATGATTGGAATCGCAATGAGTAATGCTCCAGCCATGAATCGAAGCGGATTATAGAATAATGTATTGAATGGATCTGTTGTTCTAAAGAGCCATACCGAAACCGTAATGTTTTCTGGTTGTAAGAAACGTGCTTGTAAGATGAAGTCTAACCATGGTCCCATAAAGGCACCTACAGCTAAGAATCCAATGATAGGTATAATAAGTGGGAATAAGATGAGACGTAAGGTCTGTAAGGGTGAAGCCCCATCAATAGCCGCAGATTCATCTAATGATTTAGGAATATTTCTCATAAATCCACGAACTAAGAATGTGTTATATGGAATAGACCCTGCAATATAGATGAGTGCTAAGTAGTTTGGCTTATTTAATATACCAAATGTTCTAAATAACAAGAACAAGGCAACCATTCCCATGAATGATGGGAACATTTGAAGTACCATCATCGTTAATAACATAAACTTCTTTCCTTTGAATCGAAGTCTTGCGAACGCAAAACCTGTGATGACAGAAAAGAATGTAACCCCGACAGTTGTGAGTATTGCAATTTGTAGTGTTCTTAGGAATGCTCCAGGGAAGTCCGCCATTTGTGATGCTGGATTGGAGCGATAGGTAAAGATAAACTCAAAATTCGATAACGACCATCTTGAAGGGTCTGGAATCAATGGCACTGATGTAAGCAAGTTGCCACGTGTGAAGGCTGCTGAAATCATCCAAATAACTGGAACCAATACCACAAAACTTGCCGCAATCAACCATGTGTATGAGAAGATAGCGAGGAAAATATTTGTTACTTTGTATTTCATAATCAATCCTCCTCCCACAAGCCTTTAGAGCGAGCTAAGTTAAATACTGAAATCGACCCAATAAATAGGAAGATGAGAATGGAATATACCGATGCAATGTTATAAAGTTGAGCATTGCTTGCAAAGGATAAGTTATAAATCCAGGAAATCAGGATATCTGTTTGCCCTGGAACCCCACCCATGATTCTCATGGATTGAGGTATAACTTCCCGCGCAAAGGCAGGTCCACCTCCAGTTAAGAAGAATATCGCTCCAAAGTTATTGAAGTTAAACGTAAACGTCATCACAATCGCTGGTAATGTAGCTCTTAAGATTAAAGGCATTGTTATACTCTTAAATTGTTGAAAACGTGTTGCACCATCAATGGATGCTGCTTCATAAAGATCTTTAGGTAGTGTTGTTAAGACCCCTGTAATGAGCATCATGAAGTATGGAGCACCTAACCACAAGTTAACAATAAGGACAACAAACTTCGCTAAGTTACCATTATAGTTTGCGGTTAACCAGAAAATTGGATTATCTAATCTTCCTTGAAGTCCAATGTTATATAAGAATGTTGATACTGGTCTCATCATATCGGTTGCGTATAACAATTGATTCGCAAGCCCATTGGTATCAAAAACGTTTCTAAACACCATAAGTGAAATCATTGCTGGAATTGCCCACGGAACAATTAAGATTGTTCTCCAAAGCTTCTTAACTTTGACGAACTTACTCTCAATAATGATTGCTTGAAAAAGACCTAAGAGATATACCGTTACGGATGACATAATGGCATAGATAAATGTCCAAGATAAAACACCAAGGAACATGTTAAACCAACCTGCATCACCTACAATGAGTCTAAAGGTATCAAACCCAACCCAGCGAATAAGGACATTTGGAATTTGTAGACGATATGTATAGTTTGTAAAGGCTAATAGAAATGAGAATAAGAAAGGCACAAGTGTGAAAAACATAATCATTACAAGTGATGGTATTAAAATTATATACGGGAACATATCGTTCCAAAGACGTTTGAAATATTTAATTCCGGTTTCGACTTCTGCGCCCGCATTGATTTGTTTGCGAGTTCTATATGCATCAACAATGTTATAAACGTAGAACCCAAAGATTACTAATGCAATGACAAAAACGATAAGCCCACGACCTAACAAAGTCACTGAGTTATCCGCGGTTAACCATGGAATGTTTTTATTGAATGTCTCAACAAACTGTCCACGATATATGGTTTGACCAACAACTTGCCCAAGAGTAAATAAACCCCAAAGACCATAACTGAAGAATCCACCATAGTCTCTTATAAAATAAACCGTTCCCCCTGAATCAGCTGGGAAACGTGCAATTTCATCCAACGCGTAGATGTAACCACCTGTTAATACTTCCACAAGCACTACCAATAGGAATAATCCTAAGAAAATAGCTCCTTTTGATTTTTGCTTGTTTCTAAACTGACCTGCTCCCATGATGAACACCGAGAGTAGTGCTGATTTAAATGCATCGGGATGCTTTTTAATATCAGCTAGGACTTCTTTCAATACCCTGAAGGGTTTTGTAAAAATGGCCAATAGTTTTTGATCAAACCGCGGTTTTTTATCCATGAATGCCATTCCTCCTGAACCTATTATGACAGTTTCAAGGTGTTTTTTCAATTGAAATGTTAGCGTTTACAATTCGCTCATGGTTGACAAGAAGTAAGTTCTTCTTCACAATTAAGGACGGAGAACAAATATGAACATAAGCGCAATACATCATTCAAATTCAACAACCATGCAATGTGTTTTACACAATCGTGATATCACATTAAAAATTCATACAGGAAAAGATATTCAAAGTGTCCAATGTGTCTTTGGAGATCCTCATGCTTGGATTAAAACAGCTGAAGATTATCATTGGGATCACACCATTGTTTCAATGGAAAAAGTTGCTGAGACACTCACCCACTTTATCTTTCAAGCAACTATCACCCCTAAAAACTATCGTTTAAAGTATCACTTTATTATTTGCGATGATCAGTCATGCATTCAATATGGTGAAGATGGATTTACTCCAATGAATGAGGAAGTAGGACTTTGGAATAATTTCTTTATTCCTTATGTTCACCCTTCTATGAGTGTAAGCTCACCTTCATGGGTAAAAGATACGATTTGGTATCAAATATTCCCTGATCGCTTTAATAATGGTGACTCAACCAATGATCCTGATGTGGTTGTTGATTGGAATAGTGCAGATGTTAATAATCGTGTGTCATTTGGCGGAGACTTAAAGGGGATTATTGATAAGCTCCCTTACTTAGATACTCTAGGGATTACTGGGATTTATCTTACCCCAATCTTTGCCTCACCTACAGCACATAAATATGACACGATTGACTATTTTGCCATTGATCCATGGTTTGGTTCACTTGAAGATTTGAAGACTTTAGTAAGTAAAGCCCACAGTCTTGGTATTAAGATTATGCTTGATGCTGTCTTTAATCATACCGGAAGACATTTCTTTGCCTTTGAAGATGTTTTAAAGAACAAAGAAGCATCTCCTTATAAAGATTGGTTCCATATTACTTCCTTTAATCCTTTTGTGTATGAAACCTTTGCTAGTTCTAAGAATATGCCTAAGATTAATATGCACAATAAAGAAGCCCGAGACTACTTTGTGTCTGTTGCAACGTATTGGGTTAAGGAAGCAGATATTGATGGATGGCGATTTGATGTTGCCAATGAAATTGATATGGCATTCTTAAAAGAAGTTCATACACAAACAAGGCTTATAAAACCTGATATTTATTTACTCGGTGAGATTTGGCATGATGCTAATCCTTGGTTGAATAATGAAGTCTTTGATGGTGTTATGAATTATCCAACAGGTCGCGCTATTCTTGAGTTTTCTCAAGGTAGTATCGATGCTCTAGCATTCACTCAACGTTACATGAAGACACAACATACGGTGCATCCTAATATTCTAGAGAATATGTTTACCCTATTAGATTCTCATGATACCCCACGTCTCTTACACCAACTTAATCATAATGAAGATGCTGTAAAACTTGCATTGACGTTATTGTTCTTATCTACAGGTTCAATTTGCATTTATTATGGAACAGAAACACTACTTGATGGCGCACATGATCCTGATAATCGTCGTCCAATGCCATGGAATTCATTAAATGAAGATTTCATGGATTTCATCACTACATTATCCATGATTCGCAAAGAATATGCTTCAATCACTTCTGCACAAGCTTTTGATTTTGTGTTTGAAAATGATTTATTAAAACTAAGATTTATAAAAGAACCGATTGAATGTTGGATTAATATTCAAACCCGGCCTGTGTTTGTGAATGTGGATGATTTAATTAGTAAATCCTATCTTGTAACATTACCTCCTAAAGGTGTATTAATAACTCAAGTATAAAAAGAAAGAGGCAATGCCTCTTTTATTTTGCCACAACGACAATCGTATGTGGATTAATAGTTAGATTTTGTACGGGTATGCGTCCTATGAGTCCTGCTTCATTCGCAAGTAAATCATAATAATCACTTAAGCGATGATACATGACTTGTCCTGTAGGATTAAAGAAAACTTGAATATGATCATACTCACAATAGGCTTTCACATCTTTAAATTCCATAAGTAAAATGGAGTTTTGAAGATCAGAGAAGCTAACATGCTTGCGAACAAGTTCAGTTTCACTAAAGCGTAGTGGAGCCAATGATTTTCTAAGTTTAATCATATCTTTAGTGTAGGACACAATATCATAATAACGATCTTTACGTTGCCAATCAATTTGGTTTACTAAATCTGAAGATCGGTATGAATTATGAGCTCCATTCTTAGTGCGTGCAAATTCTTGACCACTATGAATGAAAGGAATTCCCATTGATAATAATATTGAACCAATAAGCATTTTATGCTTCTTAACTCGCACTTCTTTTGAATCTTCCTTGCCACATTCTTTCAGTTTATCCCATGACGTTGCATTATCATGGCATTCGACATAGTTAATAGATTGAGAGGGTGAAGAAAACAATTTCACAAACGGAAAGTCATACGTATTTCCTACTAAAGACATTTTCATTGCTTCTTTATAATTCACATCACCTGCCACATACCCTTTTACTGTCGATTCATTCGCACTTGTCTTCCCCTTCACATGATCACGAAAGAAATCATTAAAGTGACTAATTTCAGGCATGAGATGTTGATTCATCATGGATGCTTTTAGATTATCATCAAGCATGGTTGGCATATTCCAACCTTCGCCATACACCATAATGTCAGGCTTAATAGCTTTTAAGGTTGTCTCGACTTGATTCATCGTTTCCACATCAAGGATTCCCATTAAATCAAATCTAAATCCATCGACACCATATTCTTTTGTCCACATGGATACTGAATCGATAATATAGCGTCGAGCCATATGACGTCCTGAATCAAAATCATTTCCACAAAATGATCCATTGGAGATTGCTCCATTGTCACCACGTCTAAAGTAGTAGTATGGTACAACTTTTTCAAACGATGATTCATCCATATCAAAGACATGATTGTAAACTACATCCATAACAACACGCATGCCATCTTTATGAAGTTGGGCTACAAGTTTCTTTAACTCAATAATGCGTGCACATGGTAAGTCAGGCTGTGTAGAATAACTTCCTTCAGGCACATTGTATTGATGAGGATCATAACCCCAGTTATAAAATGTTTTTACGTTTTGCTCATCAACAGTATAGAAATCAAATATCGGTAATAGTTGGACATGCGTAACCCCAAGTGTCTTTAAGTAATCATATCCTGTAGATGTTCCTTGGTTTGACACAGTATTTTGAGTAATAAATCCTTTAAATGTTCCTGGATATGGATTATTTCCAGCAGGATCCATGGTAAAGTCACGAATAGAAGCTTCATAAATAATTGCATCTGTCTTTTGAATAAATGGAGGAAGTTTATCTTCTTCAAGATCAACACTACATGTTGTATGATCGATAACGACACTGACTTGACCATTGGTTTTAGAAGATTGACCATAAGGATCAATACTTTCTACCCAACGTCCATTACGATAGATCATATAAGTATATTCAGCCAAATGAAGATTTTGAGGTACTTCAAAACAAAACACACCACGTTCTTGTTTTGTTAGTAGAAATGTTCCTTCAAGGGATGGATGTTTAAGATTGATTTTTACTTCCCATGCGGTGGGTGCCCATAGCTTAAAGGTTGTCTTAGAGTCAGTGACACTCACACCAAGATCAAGTCCATGATAAGCATACATTTCATCAAAAGCATCTTTCTTAACTACTAGTCCAATTTGAAGTGGCGTTGCTAAGCTATGTTCTTCGACAATTTCAATCGGTTCACCGATAGGAATAGAAGTATGATGAGACACGACATATTTCGCATAGTCATGTGAAGTGTTTTCAAGTGTCTTAATCGTAAGCTTTTGAAGTTGTCCTGAAGCGTCTTTTAAATAGAAAAGATCACTTTTCCCTTGGTAATATTGTTTTGATAAATATATCGTGATGAGATTGAAGTCATCAAGATGAGCTTCAAAACGTTTAACTTTTCTCATAATTTTCACCTGCAAGAATAATAATACCATATATTATTGATTTTTTGGGATGCAAGCACAATAGATAGTATGTCAAAAGATAAAAAAACTTGTCTATTTCTAGACAAGTTTATGGACTAATGAATTGGTTTTATATCCCAGATTTCTTTGGCATATTGTGCAATAGTACGATCTGAGGAGAAGAAACCACTTTTCGCAATATTGACTAAGCACATCTCTGCCCAGTATTTCTTATCAAGATAGCGTTTCTCAACTTCAAGTTGTGCAAGTCGGTATGCTTCAAAGTCTGCTGCTAAGAAGTATTCATCATTACGATACATGACTTCATCATAGATTGCTCTAAACTCATCAGCTTTATCACTCCAAGCATTAGAGAGTAAGCTATCCATAACTTTTTTAAGAATCGGTTGTTTATTCACTTCTTCAAAGGCATTATACCCAGACTTCTTCAGTGCATTCACTTCATCCACTGTAAGTCCAAAGATAACAGTATAATCACGTCCGACAAGTTCATCAATCTCAACATTCGCACCATCTAGAGTACCTAGAGTTAATGCACCATTCATCATAAACTTCATATTCCCTGTTCCAGACGCTTCTTTACCTGCAGTAGAGATTTGTTCTGATACATCTGCACCATTCATCAAATACTCAGCAACGGATACATTGTAGTTTGGAATAAAGACGACTTTAAAGAAACGGTTGTATTTAGGATTGTTATTAACTTTGTCTGCAACCGCATGAATGAGTCGTATAACTTTCTTCGCAAAGTAATATCCAGGAGCGGCTTTCGCTGCAAAGATATACGTGCGAGGATGCATTGTAAACTCAGGATTTTGATCAATTTCAAACACTAAACTCATAATATTTAAGACATTAAGAAGTTGGCGTTTGTAGGCATGTAGACGTTTTGCCTGTACATCAAAGATGGATGTAGGATCAACATCAACCCCAGTCCACTCTCTAAGTTTAGCTGCTAAGATGTCTTTGCGTTCTTGTTTTACTTGTAAGAATTTCTTTTGAACTGCAGCTTTCTTTGCGTAAGGAAGTAACTTCTCAAGATCACTTGGTTCATACACATAATTATCTCCAATAAGATCTTTAATAAGTTCATGAAGTTGTGGATTTGTATAGGTTAACCAGCGACGATGAGTAATACCATTAGTTTTATTGTTGAATTTTGAAGGATAAACTTCATAGAATTCCTTCATAACATCATTCTTTAAGATTTCGGTATGTAGTCTTGCCACCCCATTAACTGAGAATGCAGACACAACTCCTAAATGAGCCATATGAATTTGTCCATCTTTAATAATAGCAAGTTGATAGACTAAACCTTCATTATTAGGGCGTAACACTCTAAGTTCTTGAAGGAAACGATTGTTGATTTCTTCAATAATCATGAAGATACGTGGAAGCAGTCTTTGAACAAATTGAACTGGCCATTTTTCAAGAGCTTCCGCAAGGACAGTATGATTCGTATAGGCAACAGTTTTTGTAACAATTTCCCATGCTTCTTCCCATGAAAACTCATATTGGTCCATTAAGATTCTCATAAGTTCAGGAATGACTAAAATAGGATGAGTGTCATTCATTTGAATTGCGATCTTCTCATGGAAATTTGAAAGATCTGGATACACACGAAGATGTGCTTTAATCATTGATTGAAGTCCTGCAGAGACAAAGAAGTATTGTTGTTTGAGACGTAAAAAGCGTCCATGCTCAGTAGAGTCATCAGGATATACGTTTTGTGTAATTTCATTAACTTCATTAATGTAGATACGGAAATCTTTATTTTTAGGTAAGACATCACTTGCTTCTGCACCCCATAAACGAAGTGTATTGGTTGTTTGTGTATCTCTACCTACTACAGGCATATCATAAGGTACCGCACGTACATGTTCTGCATCGACTTGATCAAAGATCACACGACCTTTTTCATCTTTGCGCATTTCGATACGTCCCCAAAACTTAACATCGACCGCATGTTTAGGTTTGCGAATTTCCCAAACATTTCCAAGTTTCATCCACTGATCAGGCACTTCAACTTGAGCACCATTCACAATAAGTTGTTTGAAAAGGCCATATTCATAACGTAAGCAAACTCCATGGCCTGGAAGTGCCATAGATGCTAATGAATCTAAGAAACATGCTGCAAGACGACCTAAGCCACCATTACCAAGCCCTGCATCAGATTCAAGTAGTTCTAATTCATGTAGGTCAATCCCTAAATCACCTAAACCATCTTTAACGGTATTGTAAATACCAAGGTTTTGTAAGTTATTCGTCATTAATCTTCCAATGAGAAACTCCATTGAAAAGTAATACATTTGTTTTTGATTGTTAGATGCAATTTCTTCTTTATTGCCCTTCCAATGTATGGATGCGTAATCGCGTACCATATCACCTAAGATAATGTAACGCTCCGTAGCGTGTGACTGTTCAATAGAGCGACCGTATTTTTCTTCGATTCGCTTTGAATAGTCTCGCTTGAAATCGGTTTTGTTTTGAAACATAATTTCCTCCTCTAAACCTTTGCTATCATATCAAATTATTGAGTATGATACAAACAAAACCCTATTTCTTAAACTCGAAATAAATGATCGCAAAGGGAGCAACTCGAATGTTAATCGAGTATGGTTGTTGATGCACTGAAAATTCATTACTATGTACAGGTATGAAATTACATTGATTACATCCATCATAAATATCTTTTTCAGAGTTAATAATTTCTGTATAGAATCCTTGATAAGGAACACCTAAATCAAAGTGTTCATAACTTTGAGGTGTCATATTCATCACAATAAGCATTGTGCTCGCTTCATCTTCACGAATAAAGGAGTAAATAGATTGTTCTGTATTATCAGCATCAATCCATCTAAATCCTTTTTGCTCATAATCATATCGAGATAAGCAAGAATGGTGATTTAAGATCTTATTAAGATCATTAAAGTATCGATTAAATGAATAATGTCGTGAATATTGAAGTAAATGCCAATCTAGTTCTTTATTTTCATCCCACTCTCTAAAATGAGCTAACTCATTACCCATGAAGTTTAGTTTCTTCCCTGGATGAGCCATCATATATCCATGTAAGTTCTTAACTTGGGCAAACTTCTGTTCATAGCTTCCCCACATTTTGTTAATAATTGTACCTTTCCCATGAACAACTTCATCATGAGATAAAGGAAGTAAGAACCGCTCTGAATAGAAATATGCCATTGAGAAGGTAAGCTGATGATGATGAAACTTACGATAGATAGGATCTATACTATAGTATTTCAAGGTGTCATTCATCCATCCTAAATCCCATTTGTAATCAAACCCAAGACCTTGGTATAAGGTAGGTGTGGTAACTCCTTGAAAATCTGTAGAATCTTCTGCAATAAGCATAACATGAGGATATCGCTCACCAATTAAGTAGTTCATACGACGAATGAAGGTTAATGCCCCTTCATTTGCACCACGCAGTCTATTCCCTTCCCAAAACAATAGATTCGCAACTGCATCAAAGCGAATACCATCAATATGGTATGTCTCTAACCAGAAAGATACTGCAGATAATAAGAAACTGCGAACATCATCTTTCCACACATCAAACATCATTGTGCCCCATTGTGAATAAGCATCTTCAGGTTTTGGATATTCATAGAGTGGTGTTCCATCAAATTGAATGAGTCCAAAACTATCACGCACAAAGTGAGCAGGTACAAAATCCATGATGATACCAATATCATTAAGATGTAGTTCATTAATTAATGCCATCAGTTGTTTAGGTGATCCATAACGAGAAGTTGCTGCAAAATAACCTGTAGCTTGATAACCCCATGAACCATCAAATGGATGTTCATTAAGTGGCATGATTTCAACATGGGTGTAACCACCTTGTTTGAGATAAGGAATTAAATCACGGGATATTTCCTCATAATTCATCCAATCATAGCCATATTTTCTTCGCCAAGAACCAAGATGCATTTCGTATATGTTCAGTGGTCGATTAAAGTTCTTTTCTCTGCGATTCATCCATGTGATATCACCCCATGCAAAGTCTTTAAGATTTACAACAAGATTTCCCCATTTAGGACGCATTTCACAATGAAATGCATAGGGATCAGATTTTTCGATCCAATGACCGTATATTGTTTGAATGTTTACTTTGTAGATATCCCACTCCATGACGTTAGGGATAAATACTGACCAAACACCCCGCTCATCAATCTTTTCGCAATAATGTTGTTCACCATTCCAGTGATTGAAGTCTCCTAAAATTTGCACAGCACGTGCACTTGGAGCATAAATTGTAAAACGAACCCCACTAATCCCCTCGTATGCAAAATGTGCGCCAAACACTTTATGAGCATCTAGACAATGCCCTGAAAAAAAACTGTCGAGTACTGTACTTTTATTCATAAGTTACCTCCTGGTTTGAATATTAAAAACACAAGGAAAAACCTTGTGTTATGACACAACTGCTGCCATGCTAGTCTGTAATTCATTAAATAATTTCTCTGCTTCAAGTTTAGTTTCACCTTTAACACAATAATAGAACTTGCATTTTGGTTCAGTTCCCGAAGGTCTAACCGCAACCCATGAGCCATGTTCTAATTCGTATTTAAGAACATCACTACTCACAAATCCTGTGAGTGGTGTAACTTTTCCATCAACAATCTCACTAAGTGATTGATAGTCTTGCTGTTTCAAGACTTTAAGTGGTCCAATGTGAGTGAGCGGATTATCACGAAGTCCTTGTAGAATTGCTTTAATCTTAGCACTTCCTTCAATTCCTTTAAGTGTTAAAGATGTTTGAGTATCGTGATAATAACCATGTCTACCATAAAGCGTTTCTAATACATCTAGTAATGTTTTATTTTGAGTGGCATAGTATGCTGCTGCTTCACATAATATGAGGCATGCTTGTACAGCATCTTTATCACGTACAAAGGGTTCAATAAGATATCCATAGCTTTCTTCAAATCCTAACACAAAGTTCTTTTCATGAGAAACTGAATATTCTTCAATCTTTTCTCCAATAAACTTAAACCCAGTTAATGTCTTTTCAACTTCAACTCCATAATGTGTTGCTACCTTTTCAGGTAAATCTGAAGTGACGATTGTATTGAAAATAACGCTTTTTTCTTTAAGAAGATGCTTTTCAATTAAGGTACTTAGTAGATACTCAATAATAATTGCCCCAGTTTGGTTACCACTAATGAGTTTGTATTCATGGTTATGTTTGACAACTACTCCCATGCGATCTGCATCAGGGTCAGTACATAGTAAAACATCGGCATCGATTTCTTTTCCAACTTCAATCGCACGCTCGTAAGCAATGGCTTCTTCAGGATTAGGAGATTTAGTATTTGAAAATGCAGGATCATGAGTGATTTGATCTTCAACATTCACTACGTTATATCCACTAGCAGTCAATACGTCTGGCACAATAGGAAATCCTGCTCCATGAACGGATGTAAATACTATTTTTATATCTTTATTAACTTCAGGGCGAAGTGCAATATCCATGACTTTCTTTTGGTAGAGTTTATCAATACTTGGATCGACGTCACGAATGAGTGGGCTTAAATGATGATGGTCACCCACAACGATTGCTAATTCGTCTTGTATATTACTTATTGCTTTTATAACACGTTCAATATCATGAGGTACAAGCTGACATCCTGTTTTATCATACACTTTAAATCCATTGTATTCCTTTGGATTATGCGAAGCGGTAATCATAATACCCCCAGCACATTTTAGTTCACGTACTGTGAATGAAAGCTGTGGTGTGCTTCGAAGTGTTTGATAGACATAGGATGTAATCCCATATGAAGCTAAGGTTGCGGCTGCTTCATAAGCAAACTCTCGCGACATATAACGATTATCATATGCGATAGCTACACCTTGAAACTTAGAATCAGTTTCTTGGATATGTTTAATGTATGAGATAAATCCTACTGTTGCTTTACGGATGGTTACCAAATTTAACCGATTAGGTCCTGGACCTAATAAACCACGCATTCCAGCTGTTCCAAATTCTACTTCAGCACCAAAACAATCCTCAATTTCGTGAGGTAATAATTTAAGGAGTTGCTGTTTAGTATAAGAATCTAAAACAGCATGCAATTTCCATGCTTCATAACGATTGTACATACAGTGTTCCACCTTTATATTTTTAAAAAAAAGAAGATGAACCATCTTCAATTTTTACACGCTTATTGTATGACGTTTTGTGTGCGTAAAACATCTACGATGGTAGCGAGTGCGTGTTCTTCATCGTCCCCAACGCATGTGATTGTGATTTCAGATTGAGTTGGAATGCCTAATGACATAACACCCATGATCGATTTCATGTTAACTGAGCGACCCTTAAAGGCAACTTTAACATCACATTTAAACTTACTTGCAGCATTAACTGCGACTGTTGCTGGTCTAGCGTGTAACCCTACTGGATCTACTACGAGTACTACGGCTTCTTTCATGTCTCTACCTCCGACTTGTAACTTCATTTTACTCGATTTTTTCACATAATACAAGGAACTATTGCCCCTATGAAACCGATTTCATTTATTTCAGTGCTTTGCTAATTTATGTTATGTTATACTAAACAAAAGGAGACTATACATATGTCCTTACGAAAATATTCAATTTATCTAGGTTTGCTCATTTTAGTGAGCACGATAGCATTAATGAGTTATGGGGTTTTTACTCTCACTGAGCGTCCGTTTGAATGGCCAATATTGTATTCATACATAGTACTTGGCCTCATCCATGGTGCACTTGCGTTAGGTTTTTCCTATTTCAATAAAGGATATGGCTTACTTATTTATTTCCTGGGTTATATACTAGGATTTGTTCTACTACTACGTAACCTTGCCATCCCTAATGAAGGGTTCTTTCATCTTGCGGCTTTGTTTGAATCATTTGTAATTATGTTTATTGCAGTGATCTTTGGGATAGTTGTTGAACTTATCTTGTGGATAGTACGCAAAAAGAAAAAACCAGCTGATCCTCATTTATCATAAGGAATATGCTGGTATAAAGTATATGAGCGATATATTTGCTCAATGAGTAGTACTCTAACTAGTTGATGAGGGAATGTCATTCTTGATAATGAGAATCGCTCATTAGCTCTCTTTCTCACTAGATTATTAAATCCATGAGATCCTCCAATAATAAATACACAATGCTTTGCAGAACTAAACGTAGACTCAATGATTTGATGAAAATCTTGAGTTGTCCCACTTTGTCCAAGTATGTCCAACGCAACAACATAATCGTTGGTTGAGATTTGCTTAAGAATCATTTCGCTTTCATCATCCACCATCATGGCTGGATGATTTTTATGTTTAGATTCTTTAAGTTCAATGATTGATAACTGATAAGGTGCTCTTAATCGTTTGGTGTATTCATCAATCATTGACTGTGTAAACTTCTCTTTAATTGACCCTACACAAATAATCTTAATCATAATTACCCCCTATACTCACTTCAAATTGGCGAGCGCATGTTAATTTGATGTGTGGAAAGTCCTCTAACCATGCTTTCGCATGTGCAATGATTGCTAATGAGAAGGTATTTGATTCTTCTGATATATGCGCAAGCATTACTTCTTGAGTTCTTGGTCCAATCATCGACTTAAGATATCGTGCTGAATCATCATTGGATAAATGTCCACCGTCTGATATTGTTCTCATTTTAACCATATGTGGTCGCGATGATGATAATAACATTGCGGGTTCATAATTGCTTTCAAAAAAATAAAAGTCAGCATTACTTAACAATGCGATATCTTCAAGTCTTAAATAGCCTGTATCAGTAACACAGACAATCTTACAATTGCGAGTATAAATAATATAACCCACATTCGATATATCATGAGATAGTCTAAAAGGAACTACAACACATTCATTAATATCAACCCGCTCAAGGGGTTGAATTAGATTTGTATTAATTGAAGGAATGGGATCAAGTGCATAAATTGGACGCGATGAAAAAGTCTTAATCTGAAGAATATGATCACTATGTTGATGTGTTATAAAACATGCATCAATGTCATTCACTTGGATGTTAGTTTGATTAAGTGCTTCGATTAAATAACGTTTAGGTCCACCACAATCAAACATGATTGTAGTACTGTCAGTTTGAATAATGAGAGAATTACCCTTTGATCCACTCGCTAGTGATATTACTTTAAAATCTAACATCTTACTCGACTACATGGGTTTATATTTTTGCCATTATGAGTAATCGTAAAGTGAACATGGGGCCCAGTTGTTCTTCCGGTCATTCCAATACGTCCTATTCTCTCTCCTTTTTCGACTGCAACTCCTGGAGGAAAATATGCCATTGCATCAAGATGAGCATAAAATGTAGTGTACCCGTTATTGTGATTAATACGAATCCAATATCCTGAACGAAGTGGGTCATACCCACGTGATTGGACAACACCACGATCAGAAGCGTAAATATATCCATAACGTGCATAACGATCTACTAAATCAATAGCTTGATGATTGGTATAGCACATCCATCCACAAGAAATTCTATAATTATCAACAGGCATTCTAAAGGTTCCACTACCGATTCCAGGGATTACTCGAGTTCCATACATGATAACTTCTCGTGTAGGTTCCTTAGTAACACTTGATTTTAATTCTTGCCCTCCCATTAGAACACCATTTACATACGTTTCCAAATACAGGACATCTTTAGTTCCTGTTTTTTCTCTAGTGGCAATGCGTGTCATTCCTTCACGGATATCAGGATCAGGTAAAAACAATGTGCTTTGAGGGTAAACGATTTCTTCTGCTAGTCTTTCTCTTATAACTACTACTTTGATTGGGGAATTAAAATAGGTTACATTAAGCTTCATTCCTGCTTCTAAGATTTGGTTATAAGATTTCACTTTATCAGCATTAATGGATAAGACCTGTTGAGGTGTTAAGCCATTAAAGTATGCGACTGCCTCGACGGTATCAAAAGGTTGAACTGTATACGTTTTGATTTCTGTATCAAATCCATAGGAGAAGAAATAGACTATCTCATTTTTATCTTTTAGTATTTCCTCAGCTTTTGCTCGTCCCTTACTCACTTGAATGGTTTCACTTACAATCAAATTCATTTCGCGATAACCATACCCATCAAGTGGAGGAATCTCTTCTTTACGAATAATCGCATCATAAGCATCTTTTGAGATAAAATTCAAAAGATACTGCTCACGTGCAGCTTCAAAATCTTCGATACGATTTACATAGATCGTATAGCCACTTGAGAAATCAATGCGAGTAACCTCAATTGAATAAAGTTGATTTGCCTCAATAAAGCTTACAACTTCGTTGTCTATATTTTTAAGTTTATACTGAACAACATCTTCAATAATCATAATGTCTTCATTGAGTAATAATTGAGCTTCTGGAAAATCTTCTGCATAAATCATCGTGTATGTTGAGTCTAAGAGTTCGTTAATTCCAGAGGTATCTTCCATAATCCCTACAAGTCTATCTTTATAGTAAACCTTATAAACACTCATTGGATCAGTTAGCCTGTATTCAATATCTTGTTTAATGAGTGCTGTTGATAATTCAATTTGTGTCAAGCGAAAATCATGATGTGGCACAATGCGTACACCAGAAATAGTGAATGTGAGCGTGAGAGAAATCACGGTCATTGCAAAAAATAGTACCACTTTTTTAATCATAGTCTCCTCCTATTCTTCTAACATAAGATTATAGAATGCATTAATATTTCGACTAAATGCAAGTTTAATTTTTCTAGTTGGTCCATTACGATGTTTCGCAATATCTATTTCAACTTCTTCTTGTGCTTGCTCAACATCATTCTTTTGATAATATTCATCACGATACAAGAACATAACGATATCCGCATCTTGTTCCAAAGCACCAGACTCACGTAAGTCAGACAACATTGGTCGTTTATCTTCACGACGTTCGACTAAACGTGATAACTGAGACAATGCAATAACTGGAATTTTCATTTCACGTGCTAAACCTTTTAATGCACGAGAGATTTCAGATACTTCCTGTTGGCGGTTTTCACTATTCTTTGAAGAGGAAGCGTTAATAAGCTGAATATAGTCAATGATGACCATACCCAAACCTTGTTCAGCCTTAAGTTTACGACATTTCGAAAATATTTCAGAAACTTTCATCCCTGGTGAGTCATCAATATAGATAGGCAACATTCGAAGATCATTTGCAGCTTCGTTTAATTTATTCCATTCAGAGCCATTTAAATAACCCGATCTTAGCTGATTCCCAGGAATTGCAGCATTAGCAGACAGCATACGCATAATTAATTGTTCAGCAGGCATTTCTAGAGAGAATATGGCAACTGGTTCTTGATTATGACGTGCTACTTGTAACCCTAGATTTAAGGCAAATGCAGTTTTACCCATTGAAGGACGTGCTGCAAGGATAATTAAATCTCCTTTTTGAAGTCCATTCGTTACATTGTCTAATGCTTTATATGAAGTTTTCAACCCAGTAATGTTAGTCTTATTCGAAGACATTCTTGAAATGGTATCCATAACTTCATTAATTACTTCTTTAGGGTTTCTAAAATCTGTTGCACGACGATTACGTGTCACTTGCATAATAAGTCTTTCCGCATAATCAAGAACTTCATCAAGATCTTCTTCTTGTTTGAAACCTTTTGATGCGATATCTTCTGCAGTTAAGATTAGTGATCTTAACATTGCTTTATCAAGAATAATCTGTGCATAGTATTTAATGTTTGCGTTCGATGTTGAACCTTCTAAGAGTGATGAAATACCTTCAACACCTCCTACTCTTGACAACATCGACATATCTTCTAAGCGTGATAAAAGCGTTGTAGCATCCACATTCTTGCCAGATAAAGTCACATCATTCATTGCATTAAAAATAATACCATGAGTCTCTAAAAAGAATGAATCAGCCATGATGCCTAATTCATTTACCGTTTTTAAAGACTGTGGATAGACTAGAAGTGATCCAAGTAAGGCACGTTCAGCCTCAAGATTGTGTGGAAGCGAGTGATTCATAGTTATTCCTCATTAATACGAACTGTAATGGTCACAAGTACATCTTTGTGTAGTTCTATTTTTACTTTATGCATTCCTAATGATGCAAGTGGATCACTTAGTATTTTGCGTTTATCAATTTTATATCCAAGTTGGTCTAATGCTTCACCGATTTGTTTTGTTGAGATAGAACCAAATGTCTTGCCTTCTTTACCTGACTTCAATGAGAATGTTAATGTAATGTTTTCCATTTTTGTTTTCAAGTCTACTGCATCTTGTTTTAGTGCTAGTAAACGTGATTTTTCCATGTCTTGATTCTCTTTAAGATTATCCATTGATTTTGTGTTAGCAATCACCGCAAGATTTTGACGAAATAAGAAATTGCGTGCATAACCATCAGAAACCTCAATCACCTCATCCTTTTTACCTAAATTCTTAACATCCTTTAATAAGATGACTTTCATATATTTCCTCCACTTTCAATATATCGATGTATTTCTTCAACACATAGTTGAGCTAGTTCTTTAACGCTCATGTTATCTTTTTGGACAGCAGCCGCTGTATAGTGGCCACCTCCACCTAACTTCTCTAAAACAAATTGCACATTAAATTTTCCACGTGATCGTGCTGATATTGCCACTGAGTTATCACTTACTTTTGCAATGACAAAACTTGCTTCAACGTCGGATATTCCAAGTAACTGATCTGCTACCATAGACATCACTGGACGTGCAAGTAATTGGTCATCGTAAGGAACGATTACAATTCCATTATCTAAATATTGTGCGTGGTGTAATACATTCGTTTTAAGTTCAAATTCGTCATAAGTTTCTTTAAGGAAACTATCTGCATCACCAGGTTCAGCTCCTATAAGTCTTAAATAAGCTGCTGCTTCATAGGTTCTAGAACTTGTTTTTAATCGGAAACGATTCGTGTCAACAATCATCCCAGTCAACATAATGGTGGACTCAATGGATGACATAAAATTTCGTATACCCATATATTGCATAAGTTCACTCATTAACTCAACAACACTGGATGACCATGATTCAATGTATACAAGTGTTGGATCAAAGGTGAAATCTTTGCCACGGCGATGATGATCGATTACACAAATATGTTTTGCCTTATTAATGATATGTTCACCATTAGAATGTTCTGCAAGATGATGATCTAGCATTATTACTAACGTATTATCAGATAATGCATTCATAGCTTGTGTTTCACTTACAAAAGTATGTCGTCCTTGAAGATGCTCTGCATGAAGATCAAAAGCTGCTTTCATCATCTTCTCAATGCCACCACTCGTCACTATACTTGATTGTTTTTGAAGTGTACTACAAATTCTTGACATCGCAAGCGCAGAACCCATGCAATCAAAGTCCATTTCTTTATGTCCTACAATGATAATATTAGAGGATTTAACAATTAGTTCTTTAATGGATTGTGCCATAACACGAACTTTGACTTTGTTTCGCTTTTCATTGGAAACTAGTGTTCCACCAAAGTACTGAGTTTGTTTACCAACATGTTTAATAGCCACTTGATCTCCACCACGGTTTTGAGCAAGTTCGAGGGCTTGGTTAGCGAGTTCTTCAAGTTCATCAAAGTCTGTAGTTCCCTTAGCAAATGCCATGGAGAGTGAAATAGCAAGATCAAGTTGTGTTGCACTTTCACGAATTTGATTGAGTATTTCAAATCGCTCATCAAGAATCTTTTTAAATATCTTTTCATTAAGAACTACTAAGAAGCGATCCGCTTTTACTCGACGTAAAAACATTCCGTTTTTCTTAGCCCATTCAATAACTGGTTGGCGAATACCTGAATCAATATTCGCAATGGTATGTTCTTCTTGATATTGTGTAGACTCTTCATAGTTATCAAAATGGATATATCCAATAACTACAGAATTGTCGAGGTATTGTTTTTGTATAAGAGAAAGATCACTTATATCTTTAAAGAAGAGAGTATTGTTTACTCGTTTAATTTCATAATTAACGTCTTCAAGTTCAATGGAAAGTTGATTTACTTCTCCACTTAGTATTTGTCCAATTTGAGGATGAATGCTTGTAACTCGTTGGCCTAACCATTCAAAATTGAAATCATCAAAGAATTCACTTGTGTAATCAACAATGTATTGATCATCAAAGGATAAGAATCCAACTCGTCCAATATCAAGTGCATGTTTAACATTTGAGCCAACTACGCGAGTAAGATGAAGCATCCGCTCCTTTACCCCTCGTGTTAACACAATGATGATTGCCACTAAAAGAACAAAGTTAAGAACTCCAAAGACTGATAATACTAATAGTAACCATCGTTCAAAAAAGAACAAAACAAAAAGAGAGAGAATAAACTCTCCGGTAAGGAGATAGACGAGTTGAAGTTTTAACTCTTCAAGTCTTTCAATCATTTTATGCTCCTAACCATCGTTGTCTTAATTGGACAAAACTATCCAATAGGCCAACAATTAACATGACATCAAGCCAAATTTGAGGAATAAGTAGTAACAAAAGCACTAAGATTAAATAGAAATACTTAACCTTAAAGGTTCTTTTGAATATTATAGCAAAATTCAAAGCATTATACACTATCACAACGACACCACTTACATACAAAGCAATCGCTGGAATTAAGAAGGTTTCATTGTTAAGTGCAACGGATAATGGATAAGGAATAATGAGTAATAATGCAATAATTCCTCCAACCAAAGGAAGTTGAAATCGTTTTGTAGATTTAGGTGGAATTTCCACAATCTTTAATCGTGTTACCAGTATTAAAGCCATTAGATAGACAAGAAAACCTTCGACAATAACCACAAATACATAAGACGTAATCATGGATATCAAAGCAACACGTGCAATATCAACACCAGTTGGTACATTAATACCTGTCTCAGTTAGAATGTTTGAAAGCTGTGAAAGTATGACTTGATACTCCCCTATTAGATCATATCCAAATAAGCTTGAGAACAATCCTACACTAAACAAAGTCACCAATAACATGCTTCCCATAGAACTGAGGAATAGTTGTTGACGACTCCATTTTAAATGAAGACCAATTCCAAATATAGCACCATGAAGGAAATAAAACATGAAGTATAATGCACTTGTAAATGGAGCAATCAGAAATGATAGTAATAGTGTTGAAAAGAATACCACCCACATTTGTGATGGTTTAAACCTTGCACCATATAACACTAGTGGGAGTGGTAATATCCACGCAATTAAAACATCCAGGACTCCTGGAAACTGTCGTGAAATAAGCATTAAGACTGCTGATAATGCAATGGTTAATGCACCTTGAGTAATTGATCGAGTGCTCATAGTTATCCTTTAAAAAAACTCCGCTTAGTAGCGGAGTCTTACATGATCTGTTTAGTCGGCTACGTATGGGATTAAAGCCATTTGACGAGCGCGTTTGATTGCAGTCGCAAGAATACGTTGGTATTTCGCACTAGTTCCTGTCACACGACGAGGAATAATTTTACCATTCGCTGAAATAAAACGTTTTAGTAATTCTACGTCTTTATAGTCAATGACAGTAACGTTGTTTTTAGTGAAATAACAAACTTTTTTGCGAGCAACACGTTGTTTTTTAAATGCCATGTTTCTCTCCTTTCAGATGACTAGAACGGTAAGTCATCACTTGAAATATCTAATAATGGTCCATCTTGGTCGTCACTTGATGCAAAGTCTGCATAAGGATCTGACACTGTGTAGTTACTTTGTGGTGTGTTGTATTGATTGGAATAATTACTAGAAGTCGAGGTGTTCTGTGTTGATGAAGAACGTGAATCTAGAAAGTTGAAGCTTTCCACAAGCACTTCTTGAACATAAACCTTTTTACCATCTTTATCATCATATGAGCGAGAGACATTACGTCCTTCTACTTGAATGAGTGATCCTTTTTTCATGTATTGAGCAATAATTTCTGCTCCTTTTTCCCAAACTGTACAGCTTACATAATCAACTTGCTCATTGCCACCGTACTTACGACTACTTGCCAAAGTAAAACTAAGAACAGATTTCCCATTTTGGGTCTTTCTAAGTTCAAGGTCACGTGTAAATCTTCCGATGATAATTGCTTTATTGAGCATAGTTAACTCCTTACTTGTCTTCTAAATTGACGACGATGAAACGGACTAATTTAGCATTGATTCGATTTAATCGATCAAGTTCTTTTACCGTATCTGTGTCTGCTTGAAAGTTCATTAATACATAGTAACCTTTTGTCATATGATTGATTTCATATGCAAACTCGCGCATACCCCATTCAGTCACTTCAGACACGACACCATTACCTGTAGTAACAATGTTCTTCATGTTCTCAATGACTTCTTGGCGTGCGGCTTCTTCAACAGAAGCGTTAATAATGTACAGAATTTCATACTTACGCATGTGTACACCTCCTTTTGGTCTATCCGGCCTTTTCAGGCAAGGAGTAAATATTTGATATCTACTCGTTTTATTAGAATATCAGAAAACCACCTAAAAGTAAAGAAGATATCGTCTTATAATGGAAAGGATTTCATACTCCAATATGGCATAACTATACCATTATGGTATAATTCATCTCGAGGTGATACTATGCATAAAGCTGTGGTCTTAGGTTCAAATTATTACATTGCCTTATCTGTCTTTCGCTCATTAAAAGAGCATGGTGTTCATACCGTCGCTGCTGACTATGATTTTTCAACATGTTATGCTCATGTCAGTAACGCATGTGATGAATCAACGCTTGTGAGAGACTATAAAATTGATGAAGAAGGTTTTATTGACGATTTAATTCAGTATGCCTCAACACAATCACTTAAGCCAGTGCTTTTTCCTTGTGCTGATCCTTATGTTGAACTGATTGATCGCTATTATACTCGCTTAGCAGAAGTTTTCTTACTTACATACAACACACCTGGACTTGCAACCCAAGTTCTTGATAAAAGCACTGTTGATGCCTTAGCTCTTAAATATAATCTTCGCATTCCTGCTACATTTCACCAAAATGATCCTGAACTTGCTACAAAGGTAGCAGAAGTAGGATATCCTTTTGTGATGAAAGGTGCAATATCTTCTGAATTTGTGAAGAACTTTCGAGTCAAACTTTTTGTGATAAACAATGAACAACAACTTCAAAAATATCTTTCAATGGCTAAAGAAAAACATGTAGATGTCATCATCCAACAAATGATTCCAGGCTTTGATGATCATATGTATACGTATGATGCTTATGTTAATCTTAAAGGTGAAGTGATTGCAGCTACATCTTGTCAGAAACTTCGCCAATATCCTATCAACTATGGAGCTTCTGTTTATACAAAGCATGAATATGTTGATGAACTTCATTCTATAGGTGCACCATTCTTAAGTGCTATTGGATGGAATGGATTTGCAGAGATAGAATTTAAGAAACATTCAAAAACAGGTGAATTCTACATGATTGAAGTGAATGTTCGCACAACAAACCTTAATGAACTTCTTCGCAAGGTTGGTATTAACTTTCCTTACTTGGCATATAGTGAAGCACTTGGATTACCCGTAGAAGGTCAGATTGTTACTAAGACTCAACCTTATGTGTTTTGGTATATGTATGAAGATGGTCTTGCCATTCTTGGATACCTTAAGACTAAACAACTAAAACTTAATGATATCTTTAAAACATTGCACCTAAAGAAAGTAGAATCAATCTTTGCTTGGAATGATCTACGACCTTTTATGCGTTTCAAAGTCTTAATTCTTAAAAAAATCTTTAAGTCAATTAAAAGGAGATTGTCCTTATGAAAAAAATAGGTATTGTAGGTGGGATGGGTCCTTTAGCAAGTCTTTTCTATGCTCAGCAACTTATTCTTAAACACCCTGCTTCAAAAGATCAAGACCAGTTTCATATTGTGCTAGATTCAAACTCATCGATTCCAGATCGTACTCGCTCACTTCTTGAGGGAGAGGAAAGTCCAGTCGATGCAATCAAAGAAAGTCTTGCTATGTTATCTAACGCCAATGTAGAGATTGGCTTTATTACCTGTTTTACTTCTCATGCATTCTTTAATGAGTTTAAAGAGAGTGCTTCATTTAAACTTCTTAATGTGTTTACTTTGTTAAAGGATTCTAAACAACTTGATGGACATAAGGTTGGTTTACTTGCAACTTCAGGAACATTAAAAACACAGTTATTTCAAAAAGCTCTTCCACACATTGAGTTTATTCTTCCAAGTGATGAAGTCCAAAAAGACTTTGTCATGAAAGGTATTTATGATCCTAATCAAGGTATCAAGTCAAATCATATACAAGAAGGTCAGAAGCTTCTTCAAGAAGCAATCAATTATCTTATCAAAGATGGTGCAACTATTATCTTAGCAGGGTGCACAGAAGTTGGGTTAGCTCTTGACGGTTATCAAGGGTTGATTACAATTGTTGATCCAATGATGGATATGGTTCACGAAATCATTAATCAAGCACAATAAAATCCACTTTCGTGGATTTTTATTTTTCATAGACAAAGTGTGAGCTTAATTCAAATTCTTTTTTCTTTGCCTCATAGGCAAGTTCAAGGTCTTCATAATAAGGAATGATAATCTCTTGTTGGGTAATCTCTTTTAAGTAATGCTTCGTAAAATGAGGATTAAGCACAAGCATTGGTCCCATAAGGGAAGTTGCTATCATGTGATGATCATGGATACCATCAAGTGGATCATCAATGTTATGACCAAAGCCTTGCACAACTTTCCCAAAACTTGGAAGTTCTTGTGTATCATGAAGTAGTGAGAATGTGCTCTTATGTCCAAGGATTAATCCATACTTGGTTTGGATACCAACGAGTGCATTGTATCGTTTGATTGCTTCTTGGGTGACACTAAAAGGATATAATCCTAACGCTTCTTGAACAAATTGATTCTTTCTTGTAATCCTTAATCCTAGAATATCTTGACTATTTCCAAAGAATAAACAACCTAGATCATTTTGAATTCTTGATTTTAAGTCTTGTTGATACGTTCTCAACCACTGAATCATTTGAGTTTGCATACGCTCATTCATTGACCCCATGCAAAGCAAATCAACATGTTGGTGAGTAAATGCAGGAATTGAATGAAGTGGTGTTTCAATTAGTGTTGCTTCAGGGAATATTCTTTGAAGTAACATCCAGTTCCCACGATCACCAAATAACATTGTCCCTTCTGGGTTTAACCATTCAATGATCATACACACTCCTTTTCAATGCGTGCTATGAGTTGTTCACGCAAATCCATTGCTTCAAAGATGTTTTTTGTAGAATACATTAAGACAATAGTGTCCACTTTATTTAAATCAATGGCTTGTATTTCATCATCTTCTGTTTCTGTGAGCACTAAAGCACTACGATTTAGTCCTGCTAATAAAAGTCTTGCTTTGTATTCAAAGCGACGATGTCCACCAAGCATAACTTGAGTGACATCACATTCATTAAGATACTCATAATCTGTATCATAAATATACGCCATGTTTTCAACCTCTTTAGGATGGTCTTCATGAGCATGTACCTCACTCATAAAACATAACCCTAGTCTTCCCCATTGAGGCTGTGTTGTAAGGAAGTCACATAGACGAGAATTTGCAACTGGATTTTGATCTTTCGCAAGTAATCCTACAATACGTTTATTCTTAACAAGCATCTCACTAAAGCGAGAGGATACTGTTTTGATTTGACCAAGTTGTTCTACACGTTTATTCAAATCATCTTTCATAGCCACAAAAAGACCAAAAACTGCTGCGGTATTATAAGCATCATTAATACTTGGATTTTCTCGATGGATAACGAATGTTTGGTTTTGGGTATGAATATGTAACTGTTGGCTTTGAATGGAAGTAAGTGATGCGACAACATGAGATGTTGGATTAGTAAACCCACATGTTGGACATAAGAAATGAGAAAGATGATGATAGCGAACATACGTAAAGCTCATTGGATTAAAGCAATGTGGACAAAGCTTTCCATCATGAATCTTAGAATCCGTTCGTGTTACTTCATCACTAATCGGTTGTAATGAAAATGTAGTGAATAATCGATCTTGAATGACTTGTGTCGCAAACATATCATCTGCATTCACAATTAAGTGTGTCGTCTTAGGAATAAAGTCTTGTAGGATTTGAATAATAAATTCCACATGAGCGTTACGACGATATGAATCTCTGAATAGATTATTGATGATAAGAAAATCTGGTTTTAAGTAAGGAATAATGAGTCTTGAACTTCGCTCATCCACTTCTAGAACCGCTAAGTCATAACGACTTGTATTAAAGATGGATGTTTTCGCAAGGACACTTGTCGCAATCCCTTGAAGTATATTACTACCAAGGGCATTATGGATTATTGGTTGCTTATCTTGAATTAAAACATCCAGTACCATATTGGTAACACTTGTTTTTCCGTTCGTTCCAGTAATCATAATAATCTTCTTTGGAGATTTTATATGTTTGAGAAAAGCAGGATCAATTTTAAGTGCCACATCTCCAGGATAATGAGTTGCATTGCGCTTTAAAAGACGCATTAATGTGTAGACACTCTTTGATATCCAAAGAGCCAAATAGAAACGTAGGGTGTTCATAATGTTCATGTCTATATTCTATCAAAATGTAGCATAGGCTAAAAGAAAAAGATGAGGATGACTCATCTTTATCATTAAATTATGATTCTAGTACAAAATATCGCTCATACCAAAGTACAAAACACAGGATTGTGTAGATTTTTCGAGCTTCACTTTGGGTTCTTTTGTGTTTATCTAAAAGATTAATAATTTCTGATTGATTAAAGAATTCTTCTACAAAATCAAGTTCAAACTTAGCTTTAATCCAATTCAAGTAATGATCCTCCAAAATCCAAAACTTAAATGGAACAAGAAAACCTAGTTTCTTTCGTTTTGCCCATGCTTCTGGAATGTTACTCAAGGCAGCTTCACGAAACAATTTCTTGGTTGTTGTTGAATTTATGCTTTGCTCAATTGGGATATGACGAGCGATTTCCCAGACTTCTTTATCTAAAAAAGGTACTCGAAGTTCTAAAGAATGTGCCATAGTCATCTTATCAGCTTTAGTGAGAATATCACGATTCAACCATATATTCATGTCAAGATGCATTTTTCTTAAAGCTTTGTGTTGCCCAAGGCTTTTATTATACCAAGGCTTCACAACATCATCGACTGATTTTGACGATGTCATACTTGGTTTAAGAAATACTCTAGACTCCTTTTCACTCATGATTTTTGCTTGACCAATAAACTGCTTTTCAATCGGTGTTAGTGTATCAATCCATGGATTAAGTTTTGGAAAAACTTGAGCAAATGGGGTTAATATTTTCACGATCGCTGGACGTAGCCAACTTGGTATTTTAGAAATAACGAATGTCTTTTTAGTAGGAAGATATGTTTCATATCCTCCAAATAGTTCATCAGCACCTTCCCCTGATAAAACTACCTTAACATGCTTAGAAGCCATATCAGCAAGAAAGAAGAGAGGAACTGCTGACAAATTAGCATGTGGTTCATCCATATGGTATTGAACATCACTTAATACTTGAAAAAACTCATCAGGTTGAATATCCTTGGAATAATGCTGTGTTTTCAATAATTGGGCTAAAGCTTCTGCTTCATCACATTCATTGAAACCATCACGAGCAAATCCTACAGTAAAGGTCTTATCAACATGACTCATAGAAGCAATATAACTTGAATCTACACCAGATGATAAAAAACTTCCTACTTCAACATCCGCAATTTTGTGAGCAACTACACTCTTTGAAACAACTTCATGAATCTTCTGAGAAGTCGTTTTTGATTGTGGATCAAACATTAATGTGTGATAGGCATTAATAACACACTTACCTTGGTGATATGTCATGGTATGTCCTGGAAGCAAAGGGAAAACCCCTTTAAAAAAGGTTTCATCTAGAACTGAAGTTTGAAAAGTAAGATATGGTTGAATAGCATCAATATTAAGTTGTTTCTTAAATTGGGGATGTTTAAGAAAAGACTTAATTTCTGAACCATAAATAAGCATATTATCTTGTAAAGTATAGTAAAAAGGTTTAATACCAAAATGATCACGTGCTGCAAACAATGTTTGCGTTGGGATATGATAAATTACAAAAGCGAACATACCTCTAAGGTGTTTCACAATGTCATCTTTGTATTCTTCATAACCATGAAGTATAACTTCTGAATCTGATTGTGTTACAAAGGTATGTCCTTTAGCTATTAGATCTTCACGAATGGATTGATAATTATATATTTCACCATTGAAGTTTAGAACATATGTTTTATCCTCATTGAATAGAGGTTGATTCCCATGGTCTAAATCGATAATGGATAGTCTTCTAAATCCCATGGCTATGTGTTCATCGATGTAGAATCCTTCCCCATCGGGACCACGGTGAATGATTGTGTCATTCATGGCTTGTATAATTGGTTTTTTGTCTAAAGTAGTATCAATAAACCCTGTAAATCCGCACATATATTTCCTTTCTTTAAGAAATAACGTTAATTCTCTCGTTATTAAGAGACCCTAACACTACTTTAATTCTTGCTTGTGAAACAAGTTCTACAATCTGAGAATCATCATCCGCTTCTAATCGCAATTGTTCTGCTCGTAAGTAACATTTAATAATAAATGGAGTTTTAAAGGCTTGTGGTGTTTGAGCAATCACATGTGATGTTTTATCAATAGATGATGAAACATATCCTTCGACCACCTTCTTCACTGAACCACGAGGAGCAACGCCAAGGATTGCAGCTTCTTCAGTTTGCATAGCTTCAAGTAATGCGTCAATTTCATCAATGGATAAGTAAGGTCTTGCTCCATCATGAATGAGAACCGTATCTTCTTTAATTGCCATTAATCCATTGATTACAGAGTCTTGTCTTCTAACACCACCATTAACCATGACCACATGACCACGCTCAGCGGATTTCAGTATTTTTGGCATATCTTTTTTATTCGTCACAATGACAACTTCTTTGCAACGTGAATCTGACAAGAAAAGTTCTAATGAATGTTGAAGCACGGTCTTTCCACTTTTGAGCACCATAAACATTTTATCGTACCCAAGGCCTGAGCGAGTTCCTTTTCCTGCAGCTAATAGTAATACAGCATAATTCATATTCTTACCTCGCCCCTATTCTATCACATTCAAACACACATTGTAGAATATGTGAAATGAAAAAGTTTACTAAGTTTCATTGATTCTTCAGTGTCTTCCACTCTATAATTAATTCATCAGACGTGGTGCACATTGTGCTTCATAGGGAATTTGGATCACCAAAGCTGCCCCAGCAACTGTATAAACTGACGAAATACTCAATCCACTGTGCCTAGACATGGGAAGGGAGTATATAGGACGAAGTTTTAGCCAGTAGACCTGCCATGGACTGACAACCTTAATCTTCTGGGTGCAAGATTATAAAGGCAAACATTTGTCTTTTTTGCACATCCCATGGGTGTGTTTTTTATTGAAAGGAGTCCATATGAACAATAAATGGATAAAATTAGTTTCCGTTTTGGTTCTAGGGGTGGCGTTGTATCTAGGAACAGACCATCTATTAAGACCACAAGGCATAGAAGGCGATAAGACGATTACAATCACAATCGATCAAGAGGTGATTGCACAATCGTTTAGCGTAAAAACAGATGCACTAACCCTCGCAGAACTGCTTGAAGAGTTACACGAGGATGAAAAACTTACGATTACTTTCTCAGGATCAAAGACTGATCCTTATGGAAGAGGTCTTCAAGGTATAAATCAAATTAAAACTGAAAACATGGCAGTAGGTCCTCAGTGGTGGGGATATACTTCGCCTAACAATACAAAATGCATAAGTGATGGATTTTGTTCTGGTGTCGACTTTGTCGAAATAGAAGATGGTAATGAATTTATCTTTACATTTAAAGGTTTTGAATAATGCATAGTTTAAGAACATGGATCCTTATAAGTTTTCTTGCGGTTGGTCTTTTGGTAGCTCAATTTGCATTGGCGTCTATTCCCAACGTTGAGTTTGTCAGCCTTCTTTTTATATTGATGTCCTTGTTCTTACCTCTTTCTGCTACAGTTCTTGTATCCTTGTTGTTTACGATACTTCAAATGTTGTTATGGGGTATGGGTGATTGGGTCATCGGTTATCTTTGGATTTGGCCTGTATGGGTACTCATTATTCATGCTTTCAAATCCATTAATAAAGACCATGCTGATCGATGGGCTATCCTTAGTGGCCTTTGGGGATTCTTGTTTGGAGCGCTCTTTGCCATTCATCATGGAGTTCTTTATGGCTTCAATACCATGATTGCTTACTATATTCGGGGCATAAGTTTTGACATAATTCACGGAGTATCTAATTATATTATTACAAGCCTTGCGTTTACACCACTATCAGTGGTGATTCTCAAATTGGCTCGACAATATCAAGGAGAAAGATATGAAAGTCATGACAAAAACAGGAGATCAAGGACAGACAGGAGTTAAGGATGCAAGAGTAGAGAAAGACAGTAGTTTAGTTGATCTCATTGGACATCTTGATGAAGCTATGGCCTTTGTCATCTATAACCAATCCATGGCACCTAATGAATTGGCAGAATTTAAAGACAGACACAGAGAATTGAGTCTTATCGCATCAATTGTGGCTGGCTTTGTAGATGAAAGTGAGTTCACACAATCCTATATCGACACCCTTGAATCAAGAATTAAAGAAGTTGCAGAAAGCTGCAATGGTTTTGTATGGCCTTTTGATGATCCATACCGATCTCGTTTAAATGTTTTACGCACTGTTATTCGTCGCCTAGAGCGCGTGATGATTAAAGCATTCAAAGAACATGGAGATCGACCTATTATTCGTATTTATATAAATCGATTTTCAGATTATGTTTTCATCTTAATTAATCAATAAAAACCACAATGAAATTATTTTCAAAGTTTAGATTCGACTTGTTTGTGTTAAAATTAGAAACAGTAAACCTAAGGAGAAGCGTATGAAATATTCCAAAGAAACCTTACATAAATTAAACGAGGATATTTCTTCTCATTTTCCTCATATTTTTCCCATCGAAGAGGATTTCTGCACCACGCATGATGGTGTTTCTCGTCTCGTTATGCTTGATCGTTATTCTCAAAAAGATAGAAGTTTAAAGACCATTGGGGTAAAAGATATTGTGGTAACCATTGTTAAGGATGACCCTAAATTTCCTTCACGTGGTGTTGGAGAAGTCATTGCGGTTGACCATATTGATGAGGTTTTGGTTATTAAATTAGAAGAAGAATGGCGTGGTTCACTTGAAAATGAAACTGAAGCTGCCACTGGGATTATTACTCGTCCTTTTAAAAAGGTTGATAAACCTTTAGAAATATATTATGAGCAAATTGCACGTCGTGTAGGTCATGCACTTGCTTCGACAGAGAAAACAACTGAGTCACGCTCACACTATGGCCGTGTCTTTGCTAAAGAACTACAGGACTTAAATATTATTCCTGCAGGCCGTGTTTTATATGGTGCAGGTAGTGGAACTCAAGTGACCTACTTTAACTGTTTCGTTATGCCTTTTGTGAAAGATGCTCGTGGTGGTATTGCTGATCACCGTAAAGAAGTCATGGAAATCATGTCTCGTGGTGGTGGTGTTGGAACCAATGGTTCAACACTTCGTCCTAAAGCTGCTCCCGCAAAAGGAGTAGGTGGTAAGTCCTCTGGGGCTGTATCATGGCTTAATGATATTGCGAACTTAACTCATCTTGTGGAACAAGGTGGTTCACGTCGTGGTGCCCAAATGATTATGCTTGCTGATTGGCATCCAGATATCGTTGAATTTATTATATCGAAGATGCAAAATCCACGTGTTTTAAAATGGCTTTCTGAACATTCTAATGATTCTGTTGTTCGTGAAGAAGCACTTCGTAAGCTTAAATTTAATCCTTTATCGAAAATTGAAAAAGAAATGTTTGAATCCTTAGCGGATAACAAACATGTTCCTGAACATATTGCTTCACATGCTCGTGAAATGTTACTTAATGGTGGTTCACTTGAAGTTGTTAATCCTGAGTTTTTATCAGGAGCGAATATTTCAGTCACTTTAACTGATGAATTCATGCAAGCCATTGAAAATGATTCTACTTATGATTTGCGTTTCCCTGATTTAGAACACTTGAGTGTTGATGAAAAAGCATTCTATGATCGTGAATGGTATAACATTGGTGATGTTCGTGAATGGGCAGCATTAGGTTATCCAGTTAAAGTGTATCGTACTGTTAAGGCTCGTGATATCTGGGATCTTATTAACTTCTGTGCTACATATAGTGCAGAACCAGGTATTTTCTTCCTTGATAATGCGAATGAGAAAACTAATGCACGTGCTTATGGACAAAAAGTAGTTGCGACAAATCCTTGTGGTGAACAACCGCTTGCTCCATACTCCGTATGTAACTTAGCAGCGATTAACTTAGCAAACTTTGTTGATAAAGCATCAGGTCGTTTGCTCTTAGATAACCTCAAAACAAGCGTTGCGACATGTGTACGCATGCAAGATAACGTTATTGATGATACACCTTACTTCTTAGAACCAAATAAAGTTCAAGCTCTTGGAGAGCGTCGTGTTGGACTGGGTGTCATGGGTCTCCATGATATGCTCATTTGGGCACGTGTTCGATATGGTTCACCTGAATCACTTGATGTCATTAATACTGTATTTCAGACCATTGCAGAAACTGCTTATCGTACTTCAGTCGATATTGCAAAAGAAAAAGGATCATTCCCTTTCTTAACTGATCGTGAAGCATTCATTAATACTGGATTTATGAAGACATTATCTGAAGATATTCGTGAGGATATTCTTAAATATGGTATTCGTAATTCTCACTTGTTGACGATTGCTCCTACAGGGTCTACAGGAACAATGGTAGGTGTATCAACAGGTCTTGAACCTTACTTCAGTTTCTCTTACTACCGCTCTGGTCGTCTTGGAAAGTTCATTGAAGTGAACGCAGCGATCGTTGAAGAGTTTCTACAATACAACCCTCAATACACTAAAGAAACACTCCCTGATATCTTCGTTGCCGCAATGGATCTTGCTCCTGAAGAGCATGCAGATACTCAGTGTGCAATTCAAAGATGGATTGATTCTTCAATCTCGAAGACTGTGAATGCTCCACGTGGATATTCAGTAAGACAAGTACAAACCATTTATGAGCGCTTATATAAGAATGGTGCTAAAGGTGGTACGGTCTATGTGGATGGCTCACGTGAGTCACAAGTGCTTTCCTTAACGAATGATGAAGATGTAGCATGGTCTCAACTTGATATCGTTAAAGACTTCGGTGTTGATGTCAAGGGACAACAAGAAGCTAAAAAGAAGACTGACTTAAGATCTGATCGCCAAGATCGTGATATGGGTAATGAAGTCGGTGATATTTGTCCTATTTGTTTAGAAGGTGTTGTGGAAGAGATTGGTGGATGTAATACATGCACTAACTGTAATGCCCAACTAAAATGTGGATTATAAAAGAGAGCAATGCTCTCTTTTTTTACTGTATTTTAGATGCTGCTTCCTCATCAAGAATGATTGTTACATCAGGATGTGTTTGTAGGATTGAGCCAGGACATGATTCGTGGATAGGACCATGGATCATATTATATAGTGCTTGTGCTTTCTTTTTCCCTATTGCTATTAATACAATTTTTTTTGCTTTCATGATATTCGCAATACCCATTGAAATGGCATGTGTAGGTACTTCTTCAATTGAATTGAAGAATACAACATTATCACTACGTGTACTTTCTTTCAATTTCACTACATGGGTGACACTATCAAAAGAAGTATAAGGTTCATTAAACCCAATATGCCCATTTGAACCGATTCCTAGTAGTTGCATATCGATATGATGGTGTTCTAGAGTGGTATTGTAAAGTTCGCATTCTGCATTAAGATCAATGGCTATACCATTAGGAATATGAGTGTTGTTTATGTCAATATCAATTTGGTTGAAAAGATGATGGCGCATAAAGCTAGCATAGCTTTGTGAGTGTTGTCCATCCATGCCTACATACTCATCTAAATTGAAGGTTCTTACTTCCTTGAAAGAAACCTCTTGTCTTTTTACTCCTTTGATAAGTTCTTCATATAGTAGGATAGGACTAGACCCTGTGGCTAAACCTAAGACACTGTGAGGTTTACTTATTAACTGATTTTTAAATACTTCATAACCTTGAAGCGCAACATCATGCACTGATTTACAAATAATGATATTCATATGAAGTCCTTTCTTTCAAGCACATTAAAAACATACACAAGGTGTATGTCAGACTGTCGACAAAAGCGTCGATAGTCTTTTTTTTGTTTTCTAGGAAAAAGAGACATGATAAAATAGAAGTAACACGAGGACCCCGTTATGATTACTAAAACGAATCAGAAAGCTCATGAGATGA
>Ga0208242_100150_pt1 | contig 90860 bp, 80 predicted proteins | sample SubbioAug_CSW13A_FD_184825 | JGI IMG/M metagenome (GOLD analysis project Ga0208242, IMG submission 184825) | Serpentinite rock and fluid subsurface biosphere microbial communities from McLaughlin Reserve, California, USA - CR12Aug_CSW13A (SPAdes) | ecosystem: Environmental > Terrestrial > Deep... | reverse complement strand
CGCTGCTGGCGCTGGCCGCGCAGGCCGGCTGGCCGCTGCACTTCTACCCCGCCACCCAGCTGGCCGAGGTGGTGGTGCCCCACCCGTCGGAGACCGTGCGCCGCCACACCGGCACCCCCTCGGTGTCCGAAGCCGCCGCCTTGCTCGCTGCGGGCACCACCGAGGCGTTGGCCCTGTGCGTCGAGAAGCACCGGCTGCGCGGCGACGACGGGCGCAACGCCACGGTGTCGGTGGCGCGGGTGGGGCCGCGCACCGCCATCCCGCCCTGTGTCGCCAACCCCGATCCGGTGCGTCGCTTCACGGCCTGCGAACGCGAAGCCGTGCAGTCGCTGATGCAGGTGCGGCGTGACATGCGCCACTTCACTGCGGGTGCGCAGATCGCCGAAGATGTGCGCGCGCGTCTGCAGGCGGCGTTGCTGGCAGCGCCCTCGGTGGGGCTGATGCAGCCGCTGCGCGTACTGAGGATTTCCGACCCCGGGCTGCGCGAGTCACTGGCCCGTCGGGTCGACGCCGAACGTCTTCGCACCGCCGAGGCGCTGGGGCCCCGTGCGGCCGAGTTCCTGGCACTCAAGGTCGACGGCGTGCGCGAATGCGCCGAACTGTGGGCCCTGGTGCTGGCACCGGACGATGGCACCGTGTTCGGTCGCCGGACACTGGCTCGCGAGATGGCCTGGTGTTCGGCCGGCGCCGCCGTCCAGAACCTCTGGCTGGCCGCGCGCGCCGAGAACCTCGGTCTCGGCTGGGTGTCGCTGTTCGAACCCGCTGACCTGCACAGGCTGCTGGCACTGCCCGCAGACGCAGAGCCGCTGGGCCTGCTGTGCATCGGTCCGGTGGACCGCTTCTATGAAACACCCATGCTCATCCAGCAACAGTGGCGCCAGGCGCGTCCGGCGCCGGCCGTGTTCACCGAGAACGCCTGGGACCCGTCCTGGAACACCGGCACCAGCGCCCTGCCGGAACACCTGCCGCAGGGCTGATCGCCTTGCCATTCAACGCTTGCTTGTCACAAGGAACGAAATGACCACCGACACCTCTGTCACACCTCCGCACGACGCGGGCACCACCGGCACGGCCGGCCGCATCAGCCTGGTGGGCATCGGCCCCGGCCACACCGACCACATGACCGCGCGTGCGCGCGCCGCCATCGCCGAGGCCGATGTGGTGGTGGGCTATGTCACCTACATCAAGCTGGTGGCCGACCTGCTGGACGGCAAGGAAGTCGTGCGCAAGGGCATGACCGAAGAGCTGGACCGCGCCGTGCATGCGCTGGAAGCGGCCCGCGCGGGCAAGAAGGTGGCGCTGATCTCCTCGGGCGACGCCGGCGTCTACGGCATGGCCGGCCCGACCTACGAGGTGCTGTTCCAGGCCGGCTGGACACCGGAGGACGATGTGGCGGTGGAGATCGTGCCCGGCGCGTCGGCGATCAACGCCTGCGCCGCCCTGGTCGGTGCGCCCCTCACGCACGACTTCTGCTCCATTTCGCTGTCCGACCTGCTGACACCCTGGCCGGTGATCGCCCGGCGCCTGGACGCGGCCGCCGCCGCCGACTTCGTGGTGGCGCTCTACAACCCCAAGAGCGGCCGCCGCACGCGCCAGATCGTCGAAGCGCAGCGCCTCTTCCTGCGCCACCGCCGGGCGGACACGCCGGTGGCGATCGTCAAGAGCGCCTACCGGCGGCGCCAGCACATCGTGCACACCACGCTGGACCAGATGGCCGAACAGGAGATCGGCATGCTCAGCACCGTGCTGATCGGCAACAGCAGCACCTTCCTGCGCGAGGGGCTGATGGTCACCCCGCGCGGCTACGCCAACAAGTACGACGTGGACCAGGGTTTCGAGACCCGCGAGGGCGAAAAAGCCGGCCGCTCGCTCTCCAGCGGCCTGCTGGGCTGGATCGAGGGGCTGCGCGCCGAGCAGGCGGCCGGCGCGGGCCTGGTCGAACTCGCCAGCCGACACCGGCTGCCCGCCGATTACATCGCACAGGTGCTGGCGGCACCCGACGAACACGCACCGGCCGAGGCCGGCACCGAGGAGACCGAGGCATGAGCAGCACGGAAAAACCCCGCATCGGCGACTACCGCCGGCACCTGCTGGTCTGCACCGGCACGCGCTGCACGCAGGACGGCGCAGCGCAGGCGCTGTTCGACAGCCTGGGCGAGAAGTTCAAGGCCGCCGGCCTGCACGAAGGCGCACTGCGTGTCAAGCGCAGCCGCGTGAGCTGTTTTGCCGCCTGCAAGGGCGGCCCCATCCTGTGCGTGCAGCCCGACGGCACCTGGTACCACGGCGTGACCCCCGACCACATGGACCGCATCATCGGGCAGCACCTGGTGGGCGGACAGGTGGTCGCCGATCTGGTGTTCCACCAGGGACCGGGGGTCATCGATGGCGAGTGAGACACCGGCCGTTGGCTCGGTCTGCATCGTTGGTGCCGGGCCGGGACCGGCCGACCTGATGACGCTGCGCGCGCTGAACCGGCTGCAACAGGCCCAGGTGGTGGTGCACGACCGGCTGATCGCCGAGGATGTGCTGGCGCTGATCCCGGCCACCGCCCGGCGGGTGTACGTCGGCAAGGCCCTGGGACACCACGCCGTCCCTCAGGAGGAGATCCATGCGCTGCTGGTGGCGCATGCGCGCCAGGGCCTGCGCGTCGTCCGCCTCAAGGGCGGCGACCCCTTCGTGTTCGGACGCGGTGGCGAGGAAGTGCTGGCGCTGCAGGCGGCCGGCATTGCGTTCGAGGTGGTGCCCGGTGTGACGGCGGCCAGCGGCTGTTCGGCCGCCGCGGGCATTCCGCTGACACACCGCCACCTGGCGGCCAGCTGCGTGTTTCTGCCGGGCCATCTGGCGGACGCCCAGGCCAGCCACGACTGGCAGGCTCTGGCGCGCGCGGGGCAGACTCTGGTGTTCTACATGGGCGTTCAGCGACTGGCGCAGATCGCCCAGGCCTTGATTGCCCATGGACTACCGCCCGACACACCTGCGGCCATCGTCCAAGACGGTACCCGACCTACACAGCGTGTACTGGCCCACCCTTTGCGCCTGCTGGTCGAGATCGCTCCTCCGTATGGTCCACGACCGGGCTTGCTCATTGTTGGCGAAACGGTGCGACTGAGTCCGTCATATGAAGAAAATGCGCGTGTCTGAATGGGCGGCATGGGCGCTGACTCTCCTTGGAGCTGATCGATCCTGCAGGGTGCAGAAGGCAATTTGAGGATTCGGACACATTTGCGCCAGCCAAGGCAAGCGTTGCACTGCTGTATCAGCGGTCATTGAGTCGGACGCCACGGGTGACAGCAGACTGCCTTGACCAGACTCAGGCCCCCAGCCCTCCCGCGACACCGCTGCATGGAACAATTCAGCGATGACCGCCACCGCCCCTCACGCCTCACTCTCCGAAGCCCTGGGCCACGCCCCCGCCGACAAGCGCCTGGAAGTCCTGCGCCGCGTGGCAGAGACCGGTTCCATCTCGCAGGCCGCGCGCGACGCGGGCATCAGCTACAAGGCCGCCTGGCAGGCCATCGACACGCTGAGCAACCTCAGTGGGCAGACGCTGGTGGAACGCACGGTGGGCGGTTCGGGCGGTGGCGGGGCGCGCATCACGCCCCAGGGCCTGCAATTGCTCTCCCTGGCGGACGAGCTGGCGCGTGCGCGGGCGGCGGTGCTCTTGCGGTTCTCAGGCGGCGCCGCCTTGCCGATGGGCTTGGGCCTGCGCACCAGCATGCGCAACCAGCTGCCGTGCCGCGTGGAGGCGGTGGAGCCGCTGGGGCCTGACGACCCCGCGGTGCTGGTCCGCTTGCGCACGCCGGGGCAGGCGCTGCTGACGTCCAGCATCACGCGCGAGAGCGCCGATCTGCTGGCACTGGCCGCGGGGCGGGAGGTGCTGGTGCTGTGCAAGGCGACGGCGGTGCGCATCGGCCGCGGTGAGGTGGAGGATGCGGACGGTGGGTGTGCGCTGCCGGGTCGCATCGAGCGCCTCTCGCGCGGGCAGGGGCGCGACGAAGTCGTGCTGTCGCTGGACGGCGGCGGGCAGTGGGTGGGTTTTGCCGAGCACCCGTTCCCTGCACGCAAGGGCCAGCGGGCGGTGGCCACCATGTCGTCCAGCGCGCTGGTGGTGGGCCTGGCGGGCTGAAGCATCGGCCGCCTTTGGCAGCCGCGTTCATATGAACGGGTGTGCCGTGGCAGCCTGACGCAATGCGCGCAGGTCTGGACCCGAATGGCGCAACCCTGCGTTTTGTGTTGTCAAAAAAAAGAGCATTCGTCTCAGATTGAGTCGCTTCTTCGTGGTGGCACGGATGTTGTGGAAGGGATGTCAGCCGCAACGGCTTCTTTCACTTTCCACTCTTTCAGAGGACGACACATGATCTACGCAGCTCCCGGCGCCGCAGGCGCCAAGATCACCTACAAATCCCAGTATGACAACTTCATCGGTGGCAAGTGGACGCCTCCGGTCAAGGGCGAGTACTTCGAGGTCATCACGCCCACCACGGGCAAGCCCTACACCATGGCGGCCCGCTCCACGGCGGAAGACATCGAGCTGGCACTGGACGCGGCCCACGCCGCCGCCGACAAGTGGGGCAAGACCGACGCCGCCACGCGCAGCAACATCCTGCTGAAGATCGCCGACCGCCTGGAAGCCAACCTCGAACTGCTGGCCTACGCCGAGACCATCGACAACGGCAAGCCGATCCGCGAGACGCTGAACGCCGACATCCCGCTGGCGGTCGACCACTTCCGCTACTTCGCCGGTGCCCTGCGTGCGCAGGAAGGTGGCATCAGCGAGATCGACGAGAACACCATGGCGTACCACATCCACGAGCCGCTGGGCGTGGTGGGCCAGATCATTCCCTGGAACTTCCCGATCCTGATGGCCGCCTGGAAGCTGGCTCCTGCTCTCGGCGCCGGCAACTGCGTGGTGCTCAAGCCGGCCGAGAACACGCCCATCTCCATCCTGATCCTGGCCGAGCTGATCGCCGACCTGCTGCCCCCGGGCGTGCTGAACATCGTCAACGGCTACGGCCGTGAAGCCGGCATGCCGCTGGCCACCAGCAAGCGCATCGCCAAGATCGCCTTCACCGGCTCCACCACTACCGGCCGTGTGATCGCCCAGGCCGCGGCCAACAACCTGATTCCCGCCACGCTGGAACTGGGCGGCAAGTCGCCCAACATCTTTTTCGCCGACGTGATGGACAAGGACGACTCGTTCCTGGACAAGGCGATCGAAGGCCTGGTGCTGTTCGCGTTCAACCAGGGCGAGGTCTGCACCTGCCCCAGCCGCGCGCTGATCCAGGAGAGCATCTACGACAAGTTCATGGAGCGCGTGCTCAAGCGCGTGGCCGCCATCCAGCAGGGCGACCCGCTGGACACCGACACCATGATGGGTGCGCAGGCTTCCAAGGAACAGCTGACCAAGATCCTGTCCTACCTGGACCTGGGCAAGCAGGAAGGCGCCGAGGTGCTGTGCGGCGGTTCGCAGGCCAAGCTCGGCGGTGAGCTGGGCGGCGGCTACTACGTGCAGCCCACGCTGTTCAAGGGCCACAACAAGATGCGCATCTTCCAGGAAGAGATCTTCGGCCCCGTGCTGGCGGTGACCACCTTCAAGGACGAAGCCGAAGCGCTGGAAATCGCCAACGACACGCTGTACGGCCTGGGCGCCGGCGTGTGGAGCCGCAACGGCAACGTGGCCTACCGCATGGGCCGCGCCATCAAGGCCGGCCGCGTGTGGACCAACTGCTACCACGCCTACCCCGCGCACGCCGCCTTCGGTGGCTACAAGGAATCGGGCATCGGCCGCGAAACCCACAAGATGATGCTGGACCACTACCAGCAGACCAAGAACCTGCTGGTCAGCTACAGCGAGCAGAAACTCGGGTTCTTCTGATCCCGAACCCCGAGCCAGCCCAGGTCCGGCGCCATGGCCGGGCCGGGCGGCCGCCGATTTCTGGTACTCCAGCATGAGGCGGCCGCCCGGCCCGGCTGTGGCGCTGCGCGCCCCCACCTGACACGCCAGAACCCAGGAGACAAACATGGTTGAAAAAGTCGTGGCGACACCGGCAGCGCTGGAGCTGATCGAGTTCCTCAAAGCCAAGCACGGGGACGGCCTGATGTTCCACCAGAGTGGCGGCTGCTGCGACAACAGCGCCGCCAACTGCTACCTGCTGGGCGAGATCACCACCGGTGCCGGCGATGTGTACCTGGGCGACATCGGGGGGTGTCCGTTCTTCATCGGCAAGGCCCAGTACGAATACTGGAAGCACACGCAGCTGATCATCGATGTGATCGAAGGGCACGGCGGCACCTTCTCGCTGGAGGGTCCGGAGGGCAAAGCCTTCCACACGCGATCCAGGGTGTTCAGCCCTGACGAACTGGCGCAGATCGAAGCCGGTACCGAACCGGGACAGACCTGATTTCCGTGTTCCGTTTCTGAACATCGTCGCTGGCTCGGGCGATGGCACGTTTTTTGTTGCACCATGAGGGATGTGACAAGAAGGTCAAACCCAGGAGACAAGCGATGAGCCGACGATTCCGCCCGGTACCGACACCCTTGCAGGCCGCCCTGTGGCTGGCCCTGGCCGGCACCGCCCATGCCCAGACGGTTCTGCAAGAGGTGGTGGTCACCGCCAACCGGCAGGCGCAACAGAGCTTTGACTCGCCCGCAGCCATTCAGGCGGTGGGGCGCGACGTGATCGAGGTGGCTGGCCCGCAGGTCAACCTGTCGGAGTCGCTCAACCGGGTGCCGGGCATCACGGTGCTCAACCGCCAGAACTACGCCCAGGACCTGCAGCTGTCGATCCGCGGGTCGGGTTCCCGGTCACCTTTCGGTATCCGCGGCTCGCGGCTGATCGTGGACGGCATTCCGGCCACCATGCCCGACGGGCAGGGCCAGGCCTCGACGATAAGCCTTCCGTCAGCCGGTCGCATCGAGGTGCTGCGGGGGCCGCTGGCGCAGCTGTATGGCAACTCGTCGGCCGGCGTGGTGCAGGTGTTCACGGCCGACGGGCCTGACAAGCCGGAACTGCGCGGCAGCTTAGATGCCGGTTCCAGCGGGCTTCGGCGCTGGGGTCTGCAGGCAGCCGGGCAGCAGGGGGCGGTGAACTACATCGTCGATCTGAGCGACTTCCGCACCGATGGCTGGCGCCAGAACAGCGCGGCCCAGCGGCGCCATCTCAATGCCCGCTTGCGCACACAGCCGGGCGAGCAGACCCGCCTGACCGTGGTGGCCAATGTGTTCGACCAGCCGGTCTCGGGTGATCCCCTGGGCCTGACCCGGGCACAACTGGCCGAGAACCCGCGCCAGGCGGACATCCGGTCGACCGAGTACCAGGCGGGCAAGGACGTGTCGCAGCGGCAGCTCGGGCTGGTGCTGGACCAGAAGCTGGACGATCGCAGTGAGCTGATGGCCCGTGTGTACGCCGGGCAGCGCGACCTGGACAACCGGTTGTCGATTCCCCTGATGTTCCAGCAGGCCCCCACGGCGGCTGGCGGCATCGTCGACCTGGACCGGCAGTACAGCGGTGCCGGCCTGCGCTACAGCCGGCGCTCGCCGCTGGGCGAGGGGCAGCTGACCTACAGCGTCGGGCTGGATGTGGAGCGCATGAGCGAGCGCCGGCGGGGCTTCATCAACAACTTCGGCGCCCGCGGCGAGCTCAAGCGGGACGAGGACGATACCGTGCGGAGCACAGGTGTGTACGCCCAGGCCGACTGGGCCATCAATGAAGACTGGAGTGCCGTGGCCGGCCTGAGGGCCAACCGGGTGCGCTTCGAGGTGGAGGATTTCTTTGTTCGGCCGGGCAACCCGGACGACAGCGGTCAGGCCCGGTTCTCGGCCACCAATCCGGTGATCGGTTTTACAAGGCACCTGGGGCCGGACAGCAACCTGTACGTCAATGTGGGCCGTGGCTTTGAAACACCGACCTTCACAGAACTGGCCTACAGAACCGGTGGCAGTGGTCCCAACCTCGACCTGGCTTCAGCCCGAAGCACCCATGTCGAGCTGGGCTACAAGGCCCGCTTGACGGCGCAGCAGCGGCTGGACGTGGCCTTGTTCCACATTGGCACCACCAACGAGATCGTGGTGGCCTCCAGCAGCGGCGGTCGCACGATCTACGCCAACGCGGGCAAGACGCGGCGCTCGGGCATCGAGGTGGCGCACAGCGCGCAGTGGACACCCGAGTGGCAGACCCATCTGGCCTTCTCGACACTGAATGCCCGCTTTGCCGACGCCTTTGCCAGCAGCAGCGGCGCGCAGGTGCCCAAGGGAAACCGCATACCCGGCACGCTGGACCGTCAGCTGTTTGCCGAGCTGGCTTGGAAGCCGCAGGCCTTGCCAGGTCTGACCAGCGCACTGGAGGTGGTGCACCTGGGTCGCATGGCGGTGGATGACCTCAATTCCGACCGCACCGATGCGGCCACGGTGTTCAACCTGCGCCTGGGGTGGGAGCAGCCGTTGGGCAACTGGCGCTTCAAATCCTACCTGCGCCTGGACAATCTGGCCGACAAGGCCTATGTGGGCTCGGTGATTGCCAACGAAGGCAATCGCCGCTTCTTCGAGCCGGCCCCCGGGCGGCAGTGGGGTGTGGGGGCGAGCCTGAGCTACGCGTTCTGAGCGCGCCGGGGTCAGGCAAGTGCCTGGCCTGGCGCGAGCTGGCGCAGCACCTCGGCGTGAAAGTCGGGTTCAGTGGCGCCGGCCATGAAGGTGTCGATCGGGCCGTCGAAGCGCACCTGGCCCTGGTGCAGCAGCAGCAGCCGGTCCGCCCCGCGGGCTTCTTCAATCAGGTGGGTGGCCCAGAGCACGGCCATGCCCCGGTTGCGGCACAGGGTCTGCATGGTGGTCAGCAGCTGCTGGCGCGAGGCCGGGTCGAGTCCGACTGTGGCTTCGTCCATCAGCAGCACGCGCGGCTCGTGCAGCAGGGCCCGCACCAGCTCCACCTTTCGGCGGTTGCCACCCGACAGTGTTCGCACCACGGCGCCCGCCTGTACGCTCAGACCCAGTGTCTGAAGGTGGTGTTCGATGCGCTGCCTGGCCAGGCGCCGGGGGATGCCGTGCAGGTCGGTGTGGAACAGCAGGTTGGCCCGCACCGTCAGGTCCAGGTCAAGCGCCATCTGCTGGAACACCACACCCAGGCCCGCCAGCGCACGCGCCGGTTCCCGCCGCATGTCATGCCCGAGCACCTGCACCTCGCCCTTGTCCGGGCTGAACAGACCGGTGAGCAACTGCAGCAGGGTTGACTTGCCAGCCCCGTTGGGGCCCAGCAGGGCCACCATCTCACCGGCCTGGAGAGTGACGCCCACATCTTTCAGGGCCGGCTTGCTGCCATAGGACTTGTGCAGGCCGGTGGCACTCAGCAGGGTTTGCGGCCCGGTCATCGGTCGGTCTCGCTTCGGTGGAGCAGGTTCATGCGGGCAAGCAGGCTGCGTTCGCGGGCCACGGTGGCCACCAGGGCGCGCCGGTAATCCTGGGTGTTCAGGTAGTCAAGTTGCTGATCGTATCGCGCCAGGGCCTGGCGGTGCCGTTCGGTGTGCATGGCGGCGCGAAAGGCGTCGTGCAGACGCTGGATGACGACCTCGGGTGTGCCGGCTGGTGCGGCCAGGCCCCACGGCGAGGTGTACACCGCTTGCGGGTAGCCCATTTCGACCAGTGTCGGCACGTCGGGCCAGCGGGGGCTGCGCTGTGCACTGAAGATGCCCAGCAGGCGCAGCTTGCCCTGGTCCACCCACGGGGCGAAGCCGGTCGAGTTGACGCCGGCCATGAGCTGCCCGCCAGCGACCGCCAGCATCTGGTCTGCCGTGCCCTTGTAGGGCACATGAACGTAGCGCACCCCTTGACCGATCAGGATCTCCTCCATGGCCAGATGGGCGGTGGTGCCGATGCCGGTGGAGCCCAGCAGCAATTCGCCCGGGTGCCGCAAGGCCCAGTCGATCATGTCGTGCAGGCTGCGCCAGGGGCTGGCCGCCGGCACGACGATGCCAAAGGTGGTGCCCGAGACCTGGATGATGGGGCTGAAGTCCTCCAGCGGGTTCCAGGGGACCGCGTGCATCAGGGCGTGGCGGTAGACGGTGATGGGCACCTGGCCGATCGTGTAGCCGTCGGGCTCGGCCATCTTCAGCGCCGGCGCGACCTGTGTGCCGGCCGCACCCGGCCGGTTGACCACGATGAGGCGTTGGCCGAGCAGGGGCTCGGCTTCTTCGCACAGGATGCGCAGGGTCAGGTCGGTGGCACCACCGGCGGGCCACGGAACAATCAGCTGGATGGGACGGTCCGGCCAACCGGAGGTGGCTGCCTGTGCGCCGGGGACCATGCAGGCCGAGGCCAGCAGGCCGCCCAGCAGACGTCGCCGTGACATGCGGGTTTCCCCTGTGTCATTTCGGAGCGTTGCAGGCGGCGTTCGGTGTGGCATATTGGTTCGACAAGTGAGGGTCCGGTATCCGGCGTGCCCTGGGGCATGGAGAAGCAGTCATTCCTGCCGTGCGGCAGGCATGGGGTCCGCCTGTGCCGATCAGTTGGTGCGTGCCTGTCCGCAAGAACCGTTCCCGTGCGGGTGGCACCGAATTTGCTGAAAGACCCTGCCAGGCCAGCAGAAGGCCAGGGCGAACCGCAAACCCAAGGAGACACACAGATGAGCCTTTCTCGCCGATCCTTTCATTCACTCAGTCGCCTGGGGCTGTGCCTGCTGCTCGCCGGCATCGGCCTGGGGGCGCAGGCCCAGCCGGGCAGCACGGTCTATGTGTCCAGCGAGAAGGACAAGAAGATCTACATGTTCAACGCCAAGGGTGACCGCATCGGCGCGATCGACACCTGCGAGCGTCCGCGCCACATGGTGTTCAGCCTGGACAAGAAGACCATGTACGTGTGTTGCGGCAACAGCAACGAGCTGGGCATCATCGACGTGGCCACGAACAAGATGGTCCGCACCATGGAGCTGGGTGAAAGCCCGGAGATCTTCGATTTCAACAGCGACCAGAGCACCATCTACGTGTCGATCGAGGACGACAACGTGATGGCTGCCTACGACATGGCCACCGGCAAGGAGCTGTTCACCGTTGCCACCGGCGGCGAGCCTGAGGGCATTTACGTCACCAAGGACAACAAGTTTGCCTACGTCACGTCCGAGGTGGCCAACGTGGTCCATGTGATCGACCTGAACAGCCGCAAGGTGGTCAAGGACATCAAGGTGGGCAAGCGGCCCCGCCGATTCATGCCGGCGGCCAATGGCACCGAGCTGTGGGTCAGCGACGAGTTGAGCAACTCGGTCAGCATCATCGACGTGGCCGGTCAGACGGTCAAACACACGGTGGTGTTCAAGGTCAAGGGCTTCCGGGACTCGGATGTGATGCCGGTGGGACTGGTGCCCAGCCTGGATGGAAAGAGCATGTGGGTGGGGCTGGGGCGCGCCAACCACGTGGCCGAGGTGGACGTGGCCACGCGACAGGTCAAGCAACTGGTGCTGGCCGGTCAGCGCGCCTGGGGACTGGACCTGAGCCCGGACGGCAAGACGCTGTACGTGGCCAACGGTCTGTCGGACGACATGACCCTGATCGACGTTTCGTCGGCCAAGGCCAGGCCGGTGCGCACCGTGCCCGTCGGTCGGGTTCCGCACTCGGTGCTGGTGAGCCGATGAGGGCAGGGCGCTGCTGGTGGCTGGCCGGCTGTCTGGCACTGGCCAGCGCCTGGCCTGCGCTGCAGGCCTGGGCGGCCACGCAGGTGCCGGTGGCGGTGGTATCGCTCGATCGTGATCCCCGCTACGCACCCCGCCGCGCGGAACGTGCCTACCCTGGGCATCCCACCACACCCGCCATCGAGGGTGTTCGGCTGGCCGCTTCGGACTCGGCCTATGAGCTGGGCACGCAGGACCTGGCACTGGACGTCAAGGCCTTCACCCTGACCGGGCCGGATCAGCTGAACCAGTTGCTGCAGCAGTTGAAGGCGGCCAGGGTCCAGCACGTGGTGGCGGACCTGCCGGTGCCGCTGCTGAGGGAGCTGGCGCGACAGGCGCCCGCGGTCCTCGGGTCGGCACTGTTGTTCAATGTGTCTCAGGACGCGGACGCATTGCGCGGGACGGACTGCCTGCCCCATCTGCTGCACACCTACCCGAGCCGCGCCATGACCGGCGACGCCCTGACCCAGTACCTGGCCTCGCGCCGCTGGACCAAAGTGCTGGTGTTGCATGGCCCACTGGAAGACGATGCGGTGCAATTGGACGCCTTCAGGCGCTCGGCCAAACGCTTTGGCATCCAGATCGTGCAGGAGCGGCCGTTCAAGCTGAGCGGCGACCCGCGCGAAAAGGACCTGGGCAATCTGCGTCTGCTCACGGGCGACCGGCAGCACGAGGTGGTGGTGGTGATCGACAGCGATGGCGAATTTGCCCGCACTGTGCCTTACGCCACCCAGTGGCCGAGACCGGTGGCGGGCGCAGCGGGCCTGGTGCCGCTGGCCTGGCACCCGCAATGGGAACGGCACGGCGCCCCTCAGCTGACACGGCGTTTCCTGCGCCAGACCCAGCGGGCCATGCAGGGGCACGACTGGGCCGCTTGGATGGCCGGCCGCGCCATTGCCGCGGCTGTGCTGGCCCAGCCCAAGGCCGGCGTGGCGGCGCAGCTGCAGGCCTTGCGCAGCGGTGCGGTCACGCTGGACGGATTCAAGGGCAAGGCGCTGACCTTCAGGCCATGGGACGGGCAGTTGCGCCAGCCGGTGTTCCTGACGCATGGTGATGGCGTGGTCGGCCTGGCGCCCATGGATGGCGTGCTGCACCCGACCGAGACCATGGACACCCTGGGTGTGGACCGCGCGGAGAGTGCATGCAAGGCCCGCCCCTAGTGCTCCATTTGCTGCGGGCCCTTCGCGCTGTGGTCGGGCGCGAGGTGTCCCGCTTTATACGACAGCCCTCGCGCCTGGGGTCGGCCCTGGTGCGGCCGCTGTTGTGGTTCGTGGTGTTCGCGGCCGGCTTTCACAACGTGTTCGGGGTGGCGGTGCAGCCACCCTACGAGACCTACATCGAATACAAGGAATACATGTTGCCTGGCCTGCTGGGCATGATCGCGCTGTTCAACGGCATGCAGAGCTCGCTTTCCATGGTCTATGACCGGGAAATGGGGGTGATGCGCCTGTTGCTGACGGCGCCGCTGCCGCGCGGCTGGCTGCTGGCCTTCAAGCTGTTGGCCGGTACCTGCCTGTCACTGCTGCAGATGGTGGTCTTCCTGTTGATCGCGTGGCTGTTCGGCGTGGCCGTGCTGCCGTGGAACCTGCCGCTGGTGCTGCTGACCATGGCCTGTTGTGCCGCCATGCTGGCCGCGCTGGGCCTGGTGCTGTCGGTTTATGTGCGACAGCTGGAAAACTTCGCCGGCACCATGAACTTCGTGATCTTCCCGATGTTCTTCATCAGTCCGGCGCTCTACCCCTTGTGGAAGCTGGAGGAATCGGGGGCCTGGTGGCTGCACCAGGCGGCCCAGATGAACCCGTTCAGCCACGGCGTCGAGGCGATCCGGTTTGCTTTGCATGGACAGGTGCACCTGATGGCCTGGGCAGTGCTGCTGGGCTGCTCGGCCGTTTTCTTTGTGTTGGCCTTATGGGGCTATGACCCGCAACGCGGCTGGATCCGGCAGCGCGGAGCCGCCTGATGGCGGGCGGCAGGAGTGACCAGATGAACCGTTCAATGCACCGTCGCGCTTTTGTCGGTTGGGGTGTCTTCACGACCCTGTTGTCTGCCGGCCCGCTGCGCGCGGCCGACGACCACACCGGCGGTGACCCGCTGGGTTCCATGCAGTGGCCAGGATTGCGCCGACAGTTCATTGGTCAGGCGCCCATGGCGTTTTCGGACCAGGTGGTGGTCAAGGGGCCGGCCTTTGCCGACGATGCGATGAACGTGCCCATTCTGGTGGATGCCCGTGCGCTGGCTGGCATGGGTGGTGGCATCCGGCGCATCCGGGTGGTGGCCGACCGCAACCCGGTGCGCGAGGTGCTGGATTTCGAACCGCTGCGCTCGCTGCCGGTGTTGGCCTTTCGGCTGAGGCTGGAGCAGGCCTCGCCCGTGCGTGCGCTGGTCCAGACGGCGGACGGGCGCTGGCATGTCGGCAGCGCCTGGGTTCAGGCCGCTGGCGGCGGCTGCACGGTGCCCGGCACCACCCGCGCCGACGGCAGCTGGAGCCAGACGCTCAACCAGGTGCAGGCGCGCTTCTTCAGCAATGTGCTGGAGGGCAGCCGCCGCCTGCGCCTGTGGGTGATGCACCCGATGGACACCGGGCTGGTGGCCGGTATCCCGGCCTTCTACCTGGAGCACCTGGAGCTGCTGGACGCGGCCGGCCAGGCCTGGTGGAAGCTGGGACTGCATGAGCCGGTCTCCGAGAACCCGATCATCACCTTCGAACTCCCCGCAGGCGCGCTGGGCAATTTCAGGCTGACCGGTCGCGACAACAACGGCAACCGCATCGACGTGGAGTTGGTGTCATGAGGCGCGCGCAGGTTTGTGCGCTGCTGGCCGGCATCTGGCTGGGCCTCTCTCCGGCCTACAGCCAGCCTTCTGGCATGGGTCAGCCGCACCTGCCTCGTCCTGACATGGCTGGCCTGGACTACGACCTGCGGGCACGCCAGATTGCCCCCCGCACCTGGGTCATCGAGGGCGCAGTGGACGACTTCAGCCGCAAGAACGGCTGCAACATCATCAACACCGCCTTTATCGCCACCGGCGAGGGGGTGGTGGTCATCAACACCGGTCCGTCGCGGCTGTACGGAGAGCAGCAGCGGCGCCTGATCGGGCAGACCACCTCGGAGCCGGTGGTGCAGGTGCTGAACCTCAACCTGCATCCGGACTATTTCTTTGGCAACCAGGCGTGGGCCGACAGGCCGGTGCAGGCGCTGGCGGGCAGCATCGCCGGCATGCAGGCGGAGGGAGCGGCCTACGCCGACAACCTCTATCGACTGTGTGGTGACTGGATGAAGGGCACCGCATCGACGCCGGCCTCCGTACCGGTCGCGCCGGGTACGCGCAACCTGGGTCAGCACCGGCTGGAGCTGCTGCGGCTGGAGGGCCACACCGCCGATGACCTGGTGTTGCTGGATCACAGCACCGGCGTCGTGTTCGCCGGCGGACTGGTGTTTGCCGACCGGGTGCCGACCACACCTCACGCGGACTTTGCGCCCTGGCAGGCCAGTCTGGACCGGCTGGACAGCCTGATGGCTTCGGGGCGGTTCCGCCTGGTGGTGCCCAGTCACGGGCCGGTACACGAAGGCCGGGTCGGCATTGCGCAGACGCGCGACTGGCTGACCTGGCTCACCGGCCACATGAGCACAGAGGCCGAGGCGGGGCGCGACTTGTCCGAACTGCTGGCCCAGCCTGCGCCGGCCCGCTTCAGCCGCTGGGCGGCCCAGCCGGTGGAACTTCACCGCACGCTGACGCAGTGGTACCCGCGCTACGAGCAGCGGGCCCTGGGAGGACGCTGAGCCCGGCGGTGCCCTGCTGTGTGTGACACACCCTCGCCCTGCGAGGCCTGGTGTCACACCGGCAACACGAGGGTTGCGCCATTTTTGAGCAGTGTCACGGCGCCGGGCGCCCAGGCAGGCGCTTCGGAGCGGTCGGACGCGCCTTGCGCCTGTCCTGGATGGCCAGAGGGGCGGCCGGAAGTGTCACGCGAGGGGCTGGCACAGATGTTGCGCAATCAGCCCGTGCTACCCGGGAACTGGAGGCTTGGGAAGCTCGCCGCCGACCGGGCATTGCGCACGGACGCCGTCATCAACCTCTTGAACGAGCAGGAGACAACACTGTGAAACGTACGCTACTGAGCCTTTTGGTCATGGCAGCCACCGCACACGTCAGTGCGCAGGTGACCGACGCCATGATCGCCAACGACGCCAAGACCACCGACAGCGTGCTGAGCAACGGTCTGGGCACACAGTTGCAGCGGCATTCGCCGCTGACCAACATCAACGCCCGCAACATCAACCGGCTCGTACCCGCCTGGTCGATGTCCTTCGGTGGCGAAAAGCAGCGAGGCCAACAGTCTCAGCCGCTGATCCACAAGGGCAAGATGTTCGTGACGGGATCGTATTCGCGCATCTTTGCGCTGGACGCCAAGACCGGCAAGAAGCTCTGGAAGTATGAGCACCGTCTGCCCGAAGGCATCATGCCCTGCTGCGACGTGATCAACCGCGGTGCTGCCCTTTACGACAACCTGGTGATCTTCGGCACGCTGGATGCCCAGCTGGTGGCCCTGGACCAGGAAACCGGTCGCGTCGTCTGGCGCGAGCGGATCGACGACTACAGTGCGGGCTACAGCTATACCGCCGCGCCGCTGATTGCCGAAGGTCTGCTCATGACCGGTGTGTCCGGCGGTGAATTCGGCGTGATCGGACGCGTCGAGGCGCGTGACCCCAAGACCGGCAAGATGGTCTGGGTGCGTCCGGTGGTCGAAGGCCACATGGGCTACAAGGACGGCAAGGAGAACGGCATCACCGGCACCACCAATGCCAGCTGGCCGGGCGAAATGTGGAAAACCGGTGGTGCAGCCACCTGGATGGGCGGCAGCTACGACCCCAAGACCGGCCTGGCCTACTTCGGCACCGGCAACCCGGGCCCATGGAACAGCCACCTGCGCAAGGGCGACAACCTGTACTCGTCGTCCACCGTGGCGATCGATCCCAAGACCGGCCAGATCGTGTGGCACTACCAGGGCACGCCCAACGACGGTTGGGACTTTGATGGCACCAACGAGTTCGTCACCTTTGATATGGACGGCAAGCGCCTGGGTGCCAAGGCCGACCGCAACGGATTCTTCTACGTGCTCGACGCGGCCAATGGCAAGCTGGAGAATGCCTTCCCCTTCGTGACCAAGACCACCTGGGCCACGGGCATCGATCTCAAGACGGGACGGCCGAACTTTGTGCCCGAAAACCGCCCGGGCGATCCGTCGGGTGAGGGTGGCGACGGCAACAAGGGCAAGGCGGTTTTTGCCGCTCCGGCCTTCCTGGGTGGCAAGAACCAGATGCCGATGGCGTTCAGCCCAAAGACCGGCCTGTTCTATGTGCCGGCCAACGAATGGGGCATGGAGATCTGGAACGAGCCCATCACCTACAAGAAGGGCGCGGCCTACCTGGGTGCCGGCTTCACCATCAAGCCGCTGTACGACGACTACATCGGTTCGCTGCGGGCCATCAACCCCAAGACCGGCAAGATCGAGTGGGAAGTCAAGAACGAGGCGCCGCTGTGGGGTGGTGTGCTCAGCGTCGGCGACCTGGTGTTCTGGGGCACGCCTGAGGGCTACCTGAAGGCGGCCGACGCCAAGACCGGCAAGATTGTCTGGCAGTTCCAGACCGGTTCGGGCATTGTGGCTCCACCCGTGACCTGGATGCAGGACGGCGAGCAGTACATCAGCGTGGTCTCCGGCTGGGGTGGTGCAGTTCCGCTGTGGGGCGGCGAAGTGGCCAAGAAGGTCAACTTCCTCGAACAGGGCGGCTCTGTCTGGACCTTCAAGCTGCTGAAGTAATCCCCCTGCGCCGCTGCGCGGCTTCCCCCCTGGAAGGGGAGACCACACCTGAGGCCCGGCGAAGCCGGTTCCTCGGTGTGTGCTGGATGGGGCTCATGGCGCACTTTGCCGCATTCGGGTCCCCATCCATTTTTTTGTCTGTCGTTTTCTGGTGACCGATCATGCGTGCACTCGTCTCAACTTCCATGCTGGTGTTTTTCTCCATGGGTCTGGCCTCGCTGGCTCAGGCGGCCGATGTGGACAAGACCATCGAACTGGCCAAGTCGGCCGGTTGTTATACCTGTCACGCCAACGCCGAGAAGGTGGTGGGCCCATCGTTTGCCGACATCGCGGCCAAGTACGCTGGGGAGAAAGATGCGGCCGCATCACTGGCCCAGTCGATCCAGAACGGTTCGCGTGGCAAGTGGGGGCGCGTGCCCATGCCGCCCCACCCGAGCCTGGGCGCCCCCGACCTCAAGACGCTGTCCGAATGGGTGCTCACGGTCAAACCCTGATTGCGCTGGGTGCGGCGCTCTCGCTGGGCGCCGCAGCGGCACAGCCGGCCCTGCCCGAGGGTGAGAAGTCCCTCATTGCGGTGACGCTCGATGGCCAGCGTACCCGGATCGGCACAGTGGCTTTTGGGGCTGCCAACGCTGGCCGCGCGTCGTTCCGGGTCAGGATGGACCACGCGGTGATGCAGGATCACTTCCTGTCCATGCGCGAATTCAAGTGCCTGCCAGCCACACAGGAAATCACCTGCTTCGTGCCCTACCCATACCCTCACCCGGGCACGGTCAGCGCCTCCGATTTCTCGTGGCTGGAGCACAACCTGCTGTTCTTCTTCAAACAGCCGGCCGACTTCGGTGCCACGCTGTGGAACGGCGTCATCTTCAAGTTCAGCCTGACACCATCAGGCCTGGTTGGCACCCCGCAGGCGGTCGACCTCAACCGCATAGGGGTGCCGCCGGAGAGGCCCGATGAGCCGCCCTACGGCCGTTTTGACCGTGACGACTTCACGCCTGGGGCGCGGTGGGTGCAGGAGCTGCGGATCGAGTGACGCGGTGCGTTCAGCGCACCAGCTCCGCCATCAGTTTTCCACCTGTCATGAAGCCGGCAGGTACGCGCTCTTCCCGTTCCAGCTTCACCAGGCCTTCGCCCTTGCAGTACCACTCGCGGCTGAGCAGCGGCACGTCCGAAAACCCGTTGACCGGGTCGGTGTAGAGGTTCAGGCGGGCCAGCCCCACCACGCGCAGACAGGGCTTGAGCTGGCGGCCGTTGGCCAGCGTCACGGTGTCATCCACCGATTCGATGCGCCAGGTCATTTGCGCCCTGTGCGTGTACTTGAGGTCACGCGGGTGTTCGTTCTTGCGCTGCAGCAGATAGGGTACGGTGGTCGTGGTCCACTCGCTTCCCACCGCATAGGGTGCCTTGAGCACCCAGAGCGGCTCCTCGTCGGGCGTGGCCTGGTCGTCGATATCCGTGCGAATGGCGACGCGGCGCACGCCCAGTTCGTCTGCCTTCAGGTAGTAGCTCACGCCGGCCGAATGGTGGCGCACCGCCACCGGCTGGTCCTGGAACACCGAAGGCTCGCGGACACGCATGATCCATTCTTCAGGCTCGCGCGGCTCGTCCGTCTGGTAGCTCACCGCCAGCGCCTGTTCATAGCCCGCACGCAGCGGAAACCATTCGTTTCCCATGTCCGGCTTTCCACATCCAGCCAACAACCCGGCAACAACGATCGCGGTGGCGCTGGCGCGCAGCACAGGCCAGGCGCACCGTGGAACCGGCTTGGCAGGGCCACAGGTGCGGTCCCCCACCCCGCAGGAGGGGGGGGAAGACGCGAAGCGGCGCAGGTGGGTGAGCATCATTTTCCCGGTAGCTGTGCGCGTGGCACGTCGCTGAGCTTGATCCGGACCTGGTCATTGCCGGCGGGACGCAGCCAGGGCAGGCCACCCGCGCCGCGCACCGGCTCCACCGTGCCCATCTGGCTGTTGCCGTCGCGCGCCTTCTTCAGGCCATCAACGAGGATGCCCTGCAGATCCTTCTGGTAGGGCAGCCGGAAAGCGCGGGGCATCTCGACCGGCTGGTTGTCTTTCAGCGGGTGCACCCAGAGGTGGATGGCGCCCGGGTGGTTGCGCCCTGGGCTGGGTTCGTCAAACACCGCGGACAGCAGCAGGAAGCGATCGGGCAGGCGGTCCTCGGAAGGCCAGCCCGAGACCGCCAGCAGCGTCTGGTGACTCAGCACGTAGAAGCCGCTGACCGTGAGCACCAGCGTGGCCTTGAGCAGCCAGTGCCAGCGGGTGGCCAGGCACAGCACCAGCAGCAGGGCGGCCAGCAGGCCGTAGATCAGCGCCAGCCAGAGCAGCTCGGAGGAGACGGCAGGGATCATGGGTCGGATTCAGAGTCCGGCGCGCTGCACGATCGTGCGCGGCCGGGTGTTGAGGTCGATGACGCGACCGATGTCGTCAATGGAGAATCGCACCAGGGTGCGTTCGTCCCCTGGGCTTGGCAACTGCTGGGTGCCCGTGAAGACGATTTCGGCCTGCGGGTTGACCTTGATGACGGTGACCGAGACGTCCACGGGCTGCCGGTCGTTGCTCTCGTAGTAGTGGGCATTGACCACGTACTCCCCGGGCACCAGGCCGCGCAGTGTGACGATTTCCTGGCGCACCGTGCTTTCGATGATGCGCCCGTCGACCAGCACGGTGTTGTTCTTGGCCCCCCGGTCGTCGCGGTCCAGGTGCAGCATGCCGGCGTCGCGTTGCCGGAACCAAAGCAACTTGCCCGCCGGGTCCAGCACCCAGGCATCAACGTCGTTGGGGTTGCCGTCCGGCCACGAAACGGTGATCATGAACTCGGCCTTGGCAGGCACGTCGCCCGCCTTTCGGGCCTGCGGATTGAAGGCGAGCAGGGCCACCACGAAACACAGCACGAAGGCGATCAACATGTTGAACAACATGTCGTAGAACGGGTCGGTTTCGGTGTCACGAACCGTCCGGCCGATCGCCATCCGGGGACTCCGTTTCTGAAGGTGCGGGCACCAAGCCTGCAGCCAGCGCATCGGCCACCAGCACATCGGCAAACCGGTCCAGCCGCATCAGCTGCAGGCCCAGCAGGATGTTGCCGGTCAGGCCCGTGACCGTGGTCAGCAGGGCGATGCCCAGACCCCCGGTGAGGTCGCGCAACAGCCGGCTCGACTGGCTGGGGTCGAAACTCTCGACCTGACCCAGCTGCAGGGCCAGGATGGAAAAGCCAATCACCTTGCCCAGCAACCCGAGCTTGAGCTGGATGCCGTTGAGCCACCAGGCCATCTCGTGGGGCCCATGGGCGCGTTCCCCCAGCAGCTGCATCGCGATGTCGGCGGACTGTCCGGGGCGGCTGACGTGTCGCAGGTATTCGCCGACCCAGCCCTCGTCCGAGGTCGAACCGGTCTCGCGAAGCCGGTCGAGTTGCTGGCGTTGCTGGCCCAGCACCCAGGCGCGTCGGCCGGCCCACAGGGAGCAGCCCGCAAACAGGGCCACGATGACCAGGGTCAGGCGGGTCGGGTCGGCCTGGACCAGCCGATGCCATGCGCCGAGTGCCCAAAGCAGGTAGGCACCAAAGACCAGCAGTCCCATGTAGGCCAGCCAGAGCAGGAACAGTCCCCGGTCGGCCTGCTCAAGGGTGGAGGGCCCGTGTCGCATTCCGGGCAGGTGCCTCACGACGGCAGCGCCCAGCATCTGGCGGTGGGATTGTGCCGGCGGGGTGTTTGTGCTCACGGCATGGCCTGGGGGTGCAGCAGGCGGGATTCATCGTCGCTGCGGAACACGATGGGGACGACCCGGCCCTGAGGTGCCTGCTTTACCAGCCTGACCACCTGCTCATGGTGCGGCGATTTGCTGCAGACCGGGTCGGCCTGGGTCGGGTCACCGGTGATCAGGAAGGCCTGGCAGCGGCATCCGCCGAAGTCCTTGTGGCGCTCGTCACAGTCGCGGCAAGGAGGCTTCATCCAGGCATCACCCCGAAAGGCGTTGAAGGCCTGACTGCGCCGCCATATGTCGGCCACCGACGAGGTGGTGACGTTGGGCAATGACAGGCCCGGCAGGTCGCGGGCGTTGTGGCAGGGCATGGCCATGCCGTCCGGGGCGACCGACAGAAATACCGATCCCCAGCCGTTCATGCAGGCCTTGGGCCGCTCTTCGAAATAGTCGGGCACCACGAACAGCACACGGCATTGGTGGCCCTCGGACTTCGCTTCCTGCTCAACGCGGAAGGCCTTGACTTCGGCTTCGGCCCGCTGGAGTTCTTCGCGCGTGGGCATCAGATGGTCACGGTTGACCCAGGCCCAGCCGTAGTACTGGGTGTTGGCCAGTTCGAGGTACTCGGCCTCCAGGGCCACGGCCATGTCGATGATCTTGCGCACATGGGGCAGGTTGTGCCGGTGCAGCACGCAGTTCATGACCATCGGCCAGTCGTGCGCCTTGATCAGCCGGGCCACCTTCTGCTTGAGGTCGAAGGTGCGTGTGTGGCTGAGAAAGTCATTGAGCTCGCGTGTCGAATCCTGGAAGGACAGCTGCACATGGTCCAGGCCGGCGTCCTTGAGCCTCTGGGCGCGGGCGGGTGTCAGACCGACACCCGACGTGATCAGGTTGGTGTAATACCCCAGGCGGTGTGCTTCCTGCACGAGCTCTTCCAGGTCGTCCCGCAGCAAGGGTTCCCCGCCGGAGAAACCCAGCTGGGCCGCGCCGAGTGCTCGGGCCTGGCGCATCACATCCACCCACTGTGCCGTGGTCAGCTCATCGCGCAGCCGCGCATGCTGCGTGGGGTTGTAGCAGAACACGCAATGCAGCGGGCAGCGGTAGGTCAGCTCGGCCAGCAGCCACAGCGGCGGGCCCGGCTCAGTCGATCCAGCCACGGCGTTGGCCCTCCTCGAGCAGGGCGCGCACCTCGGGTGCGATCCCCGTCACGCCAAAGGCGCCTTCAAGTTCTGCCACGATGTTGTCCAGCGTCCGCTCCCCATTGCACCGCTGCAGAATCTCGGCGGCACTCTGGTTGAGCTGCACCATGCCTTCGGGGTAGAGCAGGACCCATTTCTGCTGGGCCTCCTCGTATTGCAGCCGGAAGCGGCGCGAGAGCCGGGGTTGCGCGGGCAAGGTGTTCATGCTCAAAGGCCCGGGCTCACTGCGCGGCCCGTTCGATGGCGTCCAGCATGGTCCACAGGATGTCCAGCTTGAACTGCAGGATGTCCAGGGCGCGGTGCTGTCCGGCTCGGGTGGTGAAGTGGTTCAACGTGACCTGCAGGCCGTGCTCGACGTCGCGGCTGGCCAGCGGAATGCGGCTGCGGAAATAGGCCAGCCCGTCGGCCTCGATCCAGGGGTAGTGGGTGGGCCAGGTCGCCAGCCGGTCTTTGTGGATCTGCGGCGCGAACATCTCGGTCAGCGACGAGCAGACCGCCTCCTGCCATGGTGCACGGGCGGCGAAATTCACGTAGGCATCGCAGGCAAAACGCACACCCGGCACCACGCCTTGCAGAGACCAGAGCTCGTCGCGACCGATGCCCACCGCTTCGCCCAGGCGAGTCCAGGCCTCGATGCCACCGGCGGCCGAGCCCTGGTGGTCGCCATGGCCGTCGTGGTCCAGGATGCGGTCGATCCATTTGCGCCGGTGCTCGCGATCCGGCATGTTGGCCAGAATGGCCGCGTCCTTGCGTGGAATGCAGATCTGGTAGTAGAAGCGGTTGGCCACCCAGCAGCGGATCTCGTCCGGCGTGCAGCCACCGGCGTTCATGCGCACGTTGAACGGGTGGTGGCTGTGGTAGGCGCGCCCCTTGTTGCGCAACTGGTCCTCGAACTCGGCGGGTGTCCAGGGGGGCAGATGATCGTCGGTGCGCAGGGTCCGGGCGATGTCCACGGTCAGATCTCCAGTTCCATGCCATCAAAGGCGACCTCGATGCCGTGTTCCTCCAGAACGCGTCGTTCGGGGGCGTCTTCCACCAGCATCGGGTTGGTGTTGTTGATGTGGATGAGGATTTTTCGGGTGCTGGCCGGCAGTCGGTCGAGCTGTTCGATCATCCCGCCGGGCCCGCTTTGCGGCAGATGTCCCATCTCCAGCGCGGTCTTGCCCGACAGGCCCAGGCGCTGCATCTCGTCGTTGGTCCAGAAGGTGCCATCGACCAGCACCACGGCACAGCCCGACATGAGTTCCAGCAGGTCCGGACCGACGGCGGCCAGCCCAGGGGCGTAGAACATTCGGGCTCCGGTGGCCGGGTTGCGCGCCAGCAGGCCGATGTTGTCGCCCGGGCGGGGGCGACCCCGGAAGGGGGAGTAGGGGGGCGGCTGTGAGCTGAGCGAGACGGTTCGGATGTCCAGCCCAGGCAGTTCCGGCAAGTGCACCGGACGGCCATCGACGGGCAGCTCCCGCGTCTGGGTGCCACAGTAGTGGGAGAGGATACGGGTGAGTGGAAAGCCCTCCGAGATGTCCGAGACCACTTCAGGCGTGGCCAGCAGCGGCAGGGGCGTGCGGCGCTCGCGCAGCATCAGCAGGCCGGTCACATGGTCGATCTGTGCGTCCATCAGCAGCACAGCGGCAATCCCGCTGTCGCGGATCTGGCGGGCGGGTTGCAGTACCGGGTTTTCCCGGATTTGCTGCAGGATGTCGGGCGATGCGTTGACCAGCAGCCAGTCGGTACCGTCCTGGCTGATCGCAATCGAAGATTGGGTGCGGGCACGCGCCCGCAATTGGCCGCGACGCAGGCCGTCGCAGTTCGGACAGTTGCAGTTCCACTGCGGAAAGCCACCGCCGGCCGAAGAGCCGAGCACGCGGATGCGCATAGTGTCAGAAGCCTGGATTCAGGAAAGAAAAAGGGCGCACGGGCTCTTGGTCCGTGCGCCCCAGGTCCGTTCGCTGAAGGTCAGCGATTGGCGATGTACATCGTGATTTCGAACCCGAAGCGGAGGTCGGTGAAGGCGGGGGTGGTCCACTGCATGAAAGGTCTCCAGATGTTGGCATGAATCGTGACTGACAGCCGCTGACCCCGGGTCCTGTTCGGCTGCGATCCGGTTATGCAAAATCAATGCCATGAACTTTCTGTCACCTCGGGTCGATTCCCGGCCTGAACAGGTCCGGGCTGATGCCGCCTGGACCAGGCCTCGTCACCTGGCGGTGGCGGGGCATCGGCGGATGGCATGGCGGGCTGTCGGAGAGGTGGGCTCACAGACCTGGCTGGTGCTGCATGGCGGGCCAGGCAGCGGTGGACAGGCCGGACTGATCGCGCCGTTTTCCAGCGCGGGCCAGGCGGTGGTGGTGCCCGATCAACGGGGCAGTGGAGCCGGCCGCCCCCGGGGTGATCTCCACGGAAACCACACGTCCGCGCTGGTGGGTGACCTCGAAACTCTGCGTCGCGCAATGGGTATCGAGCGCTGGTCCGTCCTGGCGGGCTCATGGGGTACGGTGCTCGCGCTGGCTTACGCAGAACGCCACCCGGAGCGTGTCGAACGTCTGGTTTTGCGCGGGGCCTTTGCCGTCAGCCGACGCGAACTGCGCGGTGTGCTGGCGCCAGGGCAACAGGTCCGCCGTCGCGCCGGAGTTGAATCACTGTGGCCCGCGCGGGACGATGACCGCGGCCGGCGGGTCTTGCGCCGCCTGCAACAGGTGCTGCAAAGTGGAACACCTGGTGTCACAGCCCGACGTCTGCTGAGACACTGGAATCGGGTGGAACAGGTACTGGCTTTGCGCGGCATGGAGCGCACCCTGCGCCATGTCGTTCGGGAAGGCATGCCTGGGGTCGCCTCACAGGTGCGACGGCAGGGGGCCTTGCTGCGCCGAGCCTTGCGCCGCGAACGGGCGCGCGCCAGATCCCATGGCATCACGCGCCAGGACCGGGCGTCCTGGCAGAAATTCCGCATTCAGGCCCACTACCTGCGTCGCCGTTGCTTCATTCGCCCAGGCCAGCTGGATGGGGCCGTCCGACAGCTGGCGCAGGCGGGTGTGCCAATGGACTGGGTTCATGGCCGTTTCGATGCAGTCTGCCCAATGGCCAACAGTCTTCGCTGGCACCGGCTGGCACAGGCGGTTGCACCGGGGTGCTCGCGGCTGCACCAACCCATCTGTGGGCACCTGGCTGCAGAGCCGACCATGTGGGCCACATTGCGGGCGCTGGTGGACCCATGTCGGTGATGAAGCTGCCTGGGTCTGCCCTGCTGGCCTTGTGCCTCTGGCTGGGCGCCTGCGCCAACCTGGCCGTCAACGGTGGAGAGACCCTGGCGGACACTGACTGCGCCAGCCAAGAGGCCATTCCCTGGCAGCCTGTGGCACCTTCGGTCTGGGTCTGGCTGCCGGCGGCCGAGGTCGAAGTGGCTCAGGGCAATGCCGGCCACGTGGCACCCACGGCGGTGGTGGTCGACGGCGGTCAGGCCCTGGTGGTCGACCCCGGACCCAGCCACCGCCATGGGTTGCGTGTGCGCGAGTCCTTGCGCTGCCAGTTCGGTGCCCGGGTCACCTGGGTGGTCAACACACACGCACATGCAGAGAACGTCCTCGCCAATTCCGCCTTTGCCGACCTGCAATCGACTGGCCAGCTTCGCATAGGGGCCAGCCAGGCCACCCGCGATGGCATGACCCGTCGATGCCCCGATTGCCTGGCCAGTCTGACCCGGCGCGTGGGCGAACTGGCCATGGAAAACACCCGCATCGTGCTGCCGGATGCAACCCTGGAAACCGGCATGGTGCTGCGAGTGGGCCAGCGCGAACTGACAGTCTGGGCGGTGGAGCAAGGGCACACGGAAGGGGACCTGGTGCTTTGGGATGCGCTGCACGGCGTCCTGTTTGCCGGTGGCCTGGTCTACGGCCATCGCATTCCCGAACTGGCACAGGGACAGGTGGACGCGTGGCTGGCGGCTCTGGACCGCCTGGCGTTGTTGCCGGTTCGCGAGCTCATTGGCGCCACCTGGTCTCGAGGCGGAGGGGGTCGGCCACCACCAGCCATCGGGTCAACGCGTGGCTACCTGGGTGCCTTGCGTTCGGGTGTGCTGCGCGCCATGGACCAGGGGGCCATGGCACAGGACACCAGCGCTGTGCCCCTGCCCGGATACAGCGACTGGGCGGGTTACGTTGAACGCCACGGCTTCAACGTGTTGCGCGCCTGGCGTGAGCTGGAGCCGGTCTGGATGGAGCAGGATGCCGCGTCACCTGCGAGGTCACCAGGCTCAGTCCAGCAGCCCCGGCGGTAGCAGGTGCTTCTTGCGGTAGATGGTGTTGCGGGACACACCCAAGGCCTTGGCCGCCGCCGACACATTGCCACTGTGCTGTCTGAGGGCCTGCGCCATGGCAGTCAGCGCCACGTCCTGCAGCCGCTGGCCTTCCGGCAGTTCGGCTGACAACTGCACGGCCTCCGGCAGCGCCGGTTGCACAGGGACGGGTGCAGCAGCCATTGGCGGCGCGTCCGCGCCTGCAGCGGGCACCGGCACGCGCTGCACCGACTCATTGGCGAGCTCGATTTCTTCGAGAAAATCGTCAGGCAGGTGCAGGCGTTCGATATTGCCTTCGCATCCGACCATCACGACCGCCGTCCGCAACAGGTTGTGCAGCTGGCGGAAGTTGCCAGGCCAGTGGTAGCCCTTGAACAGGGCCATGACCTCGTCCGAAATGCCCACGTTTTGCCCGTTCTCGCACAGGCTCTTGAGGATCTTGCGCACCACAAACTCGAAGTCGGTGCGTTCCCGCAAGGCGGGCAGGCGCACCACCAGGCCGTTGAGGCGGTAGTACAGGTCCTCGCGGAAGCTCCCATCGGCGATCATGGCCTTGGGGTTCTTGTGGGTGGCACTGATGACCGCCACGTCCACCTCGACTTCCTTGCCGGCACCCAGGGGGCTCACCTTGCGCTCCTGCAGCACCCGCAGCAGGCGGGCCTGCAGGTGCTTGGGCATGTCACCGATCTCGTCAAGAAACAGCGTGCCGCCATTGGCCTGCAGGATCTTGCCCATTGACCCCTTCTTGCGTGCCCCGGTGAACGCACCCTCCTCGTAGCCGAACAGCTCCGACTCGATCAATGTGTCGGGAATGGAGGCGCAATTGACCGACACGAACGGGCCACCGCTGCGTTGCGAATCGCCATGGATGGCCTGGGCGAGCAGGTCTTTGCCAGTGCCGGTTTCGCCCAGGATCATCACCGGGATGTCACGGCCGGACACCATGCGCAGCTTGTGGATCACCGCCGACACCTGCGGGTCTCCCGTGTCCAGGTACTGCAGGGTGGAAAAGTGGGCCTTGCGCTGCACAGGTCTGGGTGTCACCGGCGCGCTGGCGGTGCCAGCTGCGGCACCAGTCGCGGTCTGCTGGGCATCGGGCGCAGGCGTCCCCGGCGACATGCCAGGCATGGTCCAGGGTGCGGCGGTCTTGATCTTGGCCCGACACCAGACCGATACCCCGTTGTGCATGCACAGCTGCTTGGGGTTGGGCATGGCCCCCCGGAACAGGTCGACCAGCGCAGAGACGGGTATACCGAACAGCGACGAAAAGGTATGGGCCTTGAGTGCGCTGAACGGCAGGCCCAACTGGAACTGGGCACTGCGGTTGGCCGAAATAAAGCGTCCTTCTGGCGAGAACACCGCAATCCCTTCGACCAGGGTGCCGAGAAATTCGGAGCGGGTGTGAAAGTGCAGCCGGATCGCCTTCGGAAAGATGTCGGCGAACATGTGGTTCTCGATCATCTGCGCCGACATGCGCACCAGTGCCAGTGTGTGGTGGTGAAAGCTGCGGTGGTCGCCGGTCACGTCCAGGGCGCCGATTACCTGTCCATATGGGTCGTAGATGGGCGCGCAGGAGCAGGTCAGGAACTGGTTGGCCGCCAGGTAGTGCTGGCCACCATGCACGGTCAGGGCCTCCTGCTCGGTGAGGGCGGTGCCGATGGCATTGGTGCCCTTGCTGCGCTCGGACCAGTCCATGCCTGGCATCAGGGCGACCTGCTGGGCCTTCTCCAGAAAATCGGTATCTCCCAGCGAATGCAGCACCATGCCCGAGGCCGAGGTCAGCAGCACCATGCTGTGCGTGTTGACGATCTGGTCGTACAGCGTTTCCATGACCGGCGCGGCATGCTGGAAGAGGAAACGGTTCTCTTCCAGCGCATCGCTCAGCTGGCTGCGCCCTGGGCTGGAGAAGTCCGGCTCGTCGCCCGACGACAGCCCGAACGAGCGCGAACGCTCGTGGGACTGATGGATCACCCCCGCGTCGGTGCCGTTGGTGGCGCCAGCCGGAGGGCCGCCCGTGGGGCGGCCCATGCCGTGCATCTGCATCCCGCCGTTCATGTTGTCTCCTGCGTCCGGGGACAGGCTGTCCCAGGGGTCCAGTCCCCACGGCAGCATTTCCTGAGGAGTGTCTGCCGCCAGCGGGTCTTCCTTGTGATTTCCGTTCATATGATTGTCCTCGCATCTGTGTCAGCGATCAACACAGACTTTCCCTTGTTTGTTCCACGTTGCCACGCTTGATCCCGTGCACCAAGCAAGTTGCTCGCCACCGGGTGCATGGGGGCGCCGGTAGCGGGGCGGGGCGTGTCATGGCATCCCGATTGACACAGTGCTGCTTCAATTTGCAACACCGGTGTTGCGCACCGGGGTTGGCAAACGTTCTGCTCATGGTCGCAACAGAGAGTCATGAGCACCGTCCGGACACCGCTGACCGGCTTGGCCTGCATATTGCTAAACAGGGTCCATCACCCCGTTTTTCAGCCTTCAGATACCGGAGACAAGCCCATGAAGCGCCCCACGAAATCCCGCCTGCATTCCCTGAGTCGATGGGCCCTCGCCGCAGCCGTCGGTGCCGGTCTGGCCGCCGTCGTTCATGCCCACGGTGACGTCACGCCCCAGGCGGTGGACACCAGTTCACTGCCCAAGCTGGGCGAGAAATGGTTGCCCAGCAACCCCTACACCCCGGACGTTCCTGAGTACAAGGAGGCCCTGCGCATCGGGACCTCGGCCTACAACCAGAACTGCGCCCGTTGCCACGGTCTTGAAGCCATCTCGGGGGGCATCTCTCCCGACCTGCGCAAGTTCGACCAGGAATGCTCCGGCCTGTCTGACGCAGGCAAGAAGAAGGAGTGTTTCAAGGAGATGGACGAGTACTACATGGCCACCGTGCGCCGCGGCCGCGTTCGCGACGGGCGCGTCTACATGCCGCCTTTTGAGGGCACACTCTCGCAGGAGGCCATCTGGACAATCAAGACCTACATCGACACCCGCCGCGAGCCCTGATGCCGCCGGCTGATGCAGGCCAAAAGATCCACTGACCAGGAGACAAGAGCGTGAACAGACCACGGTTGCATCCGGGCGAGTCGCGGCGAGACGAACCTGCCAGCCCCCAGCGCCGGCGCTGGATGACCGCCGCGCTGTGCGCGACAGCGGCTCCGCTGGCACTGGCGCAGCGCCCCGACGAGGGCGAGCCCTCCGAGTTCGAGGTGATCAAGCGGCGTGGCTCCCTCATCGTCGCCGTCTACAAGGACAACGAGCCCTATTCCTACGGGCCGCCGGGCGAGATGCGCGGCTTGGACATCGACATTGCCCGGGCGCTGACGCGCGAAATGGGGCTTGGCCTGTCACTGCTGCCGTTCCAGGCCGCCGAAGACATGCACGGCGACCTTCGCAACATGGTCACCCGAGGTCACTATCTCGGCTATGGCCCGGCGGACCTGCTCATGCGGGTACCGGTGGACATGCACCTCATGATGGCCGACCGCCTCGCCCTCATCTTCGGCACCTACCAGAAAGAGCAGCCGGTGCTGCTGCTTGACCGTCGCCGCATCGACCGGGTGGACACGCCGGACGATCTCAAAGGCCAGGTTCTGGCGGGGGAGCGTGGCATGGGGCTGACCTCGGCGCTGATGGGCTACGGTGGCGGCCTGCTCAAGGAACAGGTCCGCCTTTTCGACACCAGCCTGCTGGCAGCCGAAGCCGTGGTCAGGGGCGATGCGGCCGCTGCGTATGTGACCCGCGCCCAAGCCGAGTACGTGCTGGCACGCCAGGGCACCGTACCGGGGCACCTCGTGATGGAGGAGTTCAAGCTGGGCAACCAGGTCGACCGGGGCTGGCCGGTGGGGGTGGCCATCAAGTCACGCAACCGCGAGTTGCGCCTGCTGGTCGAAGAATCCTTCAAGCGCCTGCATGCCTCGGGCGAGATGCTGGCCATCTTTCGGCAGAACAGGCTGACCCTCACCACCGCCTGAGGTCGCAGCCCAGGCAAGCGGGCAGGGCATTCAGCCGCCTGGCCGCTTGCGCCCCAGTTTGCGGTAGACCGTGGCCCGGCTGATGCCCAGGGCCCGTGCCGCTTCCATGACGTTGCCGCGCGCATCTTCCACCGCCTTGCGGATCAGGGCGGTTTCCACATCCTTGAGCGGGACCGCATGGCGCGCGAGGGAGGCATCGGGTGAGAGCCTGACATCCTGTGCCAGCACCTGCAGCCGCAAGCCGCTCCACAGCGGCACCTCCACCGGGCCGTTGTGGTGGCGCGCCGCATCGAACAGGCTGCTCAGCGGCAGAGCCAGGTGCGTGCTGGCGTGTCCGGCCGCCACCTGGGCAGGCAGTCCCAGCATGTCAGCGGCTGGCCGGTTCAGTCCGGTGATGTGTCCGTCATCATCAAGCGAAACCAGGCCGTCGCTGTCGTCCCCCAGCACCCTGCCAGGCCAGTTCATGCGCAGCAGAAGTCGGTGGGGGCGGGCCAGTACGAGGGCATTCTCGATGCTGCGTGCCGCCTGCGACACCAGGTGCTTGAGTGCCGGTTGCTCCGGCACGTCCACACCGGTGAGATCGAGCATGCCCACACAACGACCGTCCGGCCCCCAGATGGGGGCTCCGGCGCAGCTGAAGATGCTGTTGTCGCGGAAAAAATGTTCGCCCCGGTGCAGCCAAAGCGCCTGCGTTTCGGCCAGCACCGTGCCGATCGCGGTGGTGCCGACGGCCCTTTCCGACAGGTCCACGCCCACCCGGGCAATGGCCGCTGCCGCCGGGTGGTGCCGGTCGACCGGACCATTGACCTCGATCACGATGCCCTGCGCGTCGGTCAGGATGGCGAAGTAGCGGGTGTGCAGCATGGCCCGCGACATGGAACGGATCACCGGCGCTGCCGCTTGCTGCAGCGGCATGCTGGCTTCCTGGGCCCGGCGCCTGGACGGCTCGGTCACCGGCTCGAACTGAACCCGTGAGCCTGGCTCCAGTCCCATGTCCAGGCAGCGCCGCCATGAGCGGTCGATCGGTGCTGCCAGCCAGGGGCAGGCAGCCGGATCGCGAACATCCAGTACGGCACGGCGGGCCCGCTCGATCTGGGCCAGCCGGTGGCCGGACGTCAATGCCTCTTGCGTCGTGTGCGTCACCTGTTGTTGTCTCCGTGTGGACCGGTGTCAGCGAGTTTACGGGCTCTGGGCGACCGGCGTGCTGTTCCATATCGGAACACCCCATGACCGCGCCTCAGCGCCTGTCGGCCATTCGGCTGCGGTCCCGGCAGGTGGCGCAAGTCGCGTGCCACCGTTGCGTTGGTGCAGCCCTTTCAGAGGGCGGCTCCGTCAGCTGATACCGGTTCGCATCCTGTCTCAAGCTGAGACTTTGTCACCGGGAAACCGGGGTTCGCAGGGTTAACCCTTAACAATGCCCCGGCCGGCTTCGCAACAATGCTATGCAACCACGAACACAAGCCCCACGACGGCCGGCGTGGTCCTTCAACCGGAGACACAAATGCAGAAAACCCTCCATATCAACGCCGACAAATGCACCGGATGCCTCCAGTGCGAAATGGCCTGCTCGTTCGAGAACTATGGCACCTACGCCACCTCGAAGTCGCGCATCAAGGTCTTTGACTTCCACCACACCGGCAAGAAGGTGCCCTACACCTGCACCCAGTGTGACGAAGCCTGGTGCCTGCATGCCTGCCCGGTCGAGGCCATCACGGTCGACAAGGACACCGGTGCCAAGGTGGTCAACGAAACCACCTGCGTGGGCTGCAAGGTCTGCACCATCAGCTGCCCGTTCGGCACCATCAACTACGTCCAGGAAACCGGCAAGGTCCAGAAGTGTGACCTGTGCGGTGGCGACCCGGCCTGTGCCGACGCCTGCCCCACTGGCGCCATCACCTTCGTTGACGCCAACTGGACCGGTATCGACAAGATGAAGCAGTGGGCCGACAAGCTGGGCAACCAGGCGGCCGCCTGATCCCCCAACACATTCAAGGAGCATCAACATGTCTTGGGCTGGAAAAATCCTCCGTGTCAACCTGACCGCGGGCACCGTCAAATCCGAACCGCTGAACATGGAGTGGGCCCGCGCCTACCTGGGTTCGCGCGGCCTCGCCGCCAAATACCTCACCACCGAGATCGACCCCAAGGTCGACCCGCTGTCGCCTGACAACAAGATCATCTGGGCCACCGGTCCGCTGACCGGCACCATGGCCTCCACCGGCGGCCGGTACACCGTCTCCACCAAGGGGCCGCTGACCGGCGCCATCGCCTGCTCCAACTCGGGCGGCTACTGGGGCGCCGAGCTCAAGATGGCCGGCTGGGACATGATCATCTTCGAGGGCAAGAGCGCCAAGCCGGTCTACCTCTACATCAACGACGATGTGGCCGAACTGCGTGACGCCTCCCACCTGTGGGGCCAGAGCGTCTGGAAGACCGAGGAAGCCCTCAAGACCAGCCTGCAGGATCCGCTGCTGCGCATTTCCAGCATCGGCAAGGCCGGCGAGAACGGCTGCCTGTACGCGGCCGTGGTGAACGACCTGCACCGCGCTGCCGGCCGCTCGGGCGTCGGCACCGTCATGGGCAGCAAGAACCTCAAGGCCATTGCCGTGCGCGGCACCAAGGGCGTGGGCAACATCCGCGACCCGAAGGCCTTCATGGCTGCCGCCAAGGCCGCCAAGAAGGTGCTGGCCGACAACGCCGTGACCGGCCAGGGCCTGCCCACCTACGGCACCCAGGTGCTGATGAACGTGATCAACGAGGTCGGCGCACTGCCCACCCGCAACCACCGCGACGTCCAGTTCGAGGGAGCCAAGGACATCTCGGCCGAAGCCATGGCCACACCGCGCGCCACCGATGGCAAGAAGCACCTGGTGACCAACCAGGCCTGCTTTGGCTGCACCATTGCCTGCGGGCGCATCTCCAAGATCGACGAAGGCCACTTCTCGGTGCAGAACAAGCCCGAGTACTGGGGTGCTTCCGGTGGTCTGGAATACGAAGCCGCCTGGGCCCTGGGCGCCGCCAATGGCGTCAACGACCTGGAAGCCCTGCAGTTCGCCAACCTGATCTGCAACGAGGAGGGCATGGACCCCATCAGCTTCGGTGCCACCATCGGCGCCGTCATGGAGCTGTACGAAATGGGCGTGCTGACCAAGGAGCAGATCGGCATTGAGGCGCCGTTCGGTTCGGCCAAGGCCCTGTGCGAACTGGCCGTCATGACCGCCCGCGGTGAAGGCTTCGGCAAGGAAATCGGCCTGGGCTCCAAACGCCTGACCGCCAAGTACGGCTACCCGGACCTGTCCATGAGCGTCAAGGGGCAGGAGTTCCCGGCCTACGATGGTCGTGTGGTGCAGGGCATCGGCCTGGCCTACGCCACCTCCAACCGCGGCGCCTGCCACCTGCGCGGCTACACCATCGCCTCTGAGGTGCTGGGCATTCCGGTCAAGACCGAGCCCACCGAGAGCGAGGGCAAGCCCGAACTGGTCAAGGCCTTCCAGGACGCCACGGCCGCGTTCGACTCGGCCGGCATCTGCGTGTTCACCAGTTTCGCCTGGACCCTGGCGGACGTCGCTCCGCAGGTGCAGGCCGCCTGTGGAGAAGAGTTCACCATGGAGCAGCTCAACCACATCGGCGAGCGCATCTGGAACATGGAGCGTGAGTTCAACAATGCCGCCGGCTTCACCAAGGCCGACGACAGCCTGCCCAAGCGTCTGCTGACCGAAGCCGCCAAGACCGGCCCGGGCAAGGGCGTGGTCAGCAAGCTGCCCGAGATGCTGCCCAAGTACTACGCGGTGCGTGGCTGGGACAGCGAAGGACGTCCCACCGCCGATACCAGGGCGCGCCTGGGTCTCTGATCCCGGGCACAGGGGACTGAGCCGGTGAAGAAGCGGTCCCAGTGACCGCTTCTTTCTTTCTGACCTGGAGAACACGAACATGACCCATCACGTCATCCTTGGCGCCGGTCCGGCCGGCGTCATTGCGGCCGAGACCATCCGCAAGCACGCGCCCAACGACACGATCACGGTGGTCGGGGACGAGAACGAGTCGCCTTATTCCCGCATGGCCATACCCTATCTGCTGATCGGCAAGGTGGGCGAAGACGGGACACACCTGCGGCACACGCCGGGGCACTTCGAAGCCTTGGGTGTCAAGGTGCTCAGGGGGGTGCGCGCCAAGTCGGTCGATGCGCAGGGCCGCCGCGTCGCGTTGAGCGACGGCAACACATTGCCCTTTGACAAGCTGCTCATCGCCACCGGCTCGTCACCCGCCACACCGCCGATCCCCGGCATTGACGGACCCGGTGTCCACAGCTGCTGGACGCTGGCCGATGCACGCGCCATTGCCGACCTGGCCAAACCGGGCGCCAAGGTATTGCAGATGGGCGCGGGTTTCATTGGCTGCATCATCATGGAGGCACTGCAACAGCGCGGTGTCGAACTGTCGGTGGTGGAAATGGGCGACCGCATGGTGCCCCGCATGATGGGCCCCACCGCCGGCGGCATGATCAAGCACTGGTGCGAATCCAAGGGCGTCAAGGTCTATACCGGTGCCAAGGTCGAGGCGATCGAACGCGGAGCGGCCAAGGAGCCAGGGCTGCTGGGCAAGATCGCCGAGGTGGTGGGTATCGGCTCGTCGGCTCCGGCCGGCGGGCCGATGCGGGTGCGCCTGTCCACCGGTCAGACCCTGGAGGCCGATCTGGTCATCAGCGCCACCGGTGTTCGCCCCAATATCGGCTTCCTGGAGAACTCGGGCATCCGCTGCCTGGTTGGCGTCCTGACCGACGAACACCTGCAGACCAATGTGCCCGGCATCTACGCCGCCGGCGACTGTGCCGAGGCCTTCGACAAAGTCTCGGGCAAGACCATCGTCAGCGCCATCCAGCCCAACGCCGCCGAGCAGGCGCGCGTGGCAGCGCTCAACATGGTGGGGCAGACGGCCGAGCTGCAGGGTGTGACCCAGATCAACGTGCTCGACACCCTGGGCCTGATTTCCAGCAGTTTTGGCAACTGGGAAGGCCTGCCAGGCGGGCAGCATGTGGAACTGACCGACGAGGCCAGCCACAAGCACCTGAGCCTGCAGTTCAAGGACGACCTCATGGTGGGCTGCAACAGCGTAGGCTGGACAGACCATGTGGGCGTGATGCGTGGCCTGGTCGAAGGCCAGGTCAGGCTCGGCGAATGGAAAGACCGCCTGTTGGCCGACCCGACCCGCCTGATGGACGCCTACCTGGCCTCTGCACAGGGCCAGGGCCACTGGAGCGGCGCGGCCGACGAGCGGCGGCGGGCCTGAACGTCCGTCCTGTCCTGGCACAGGCCCCTTGCCCTTTCACAGGCCAGGGGCCTTTCCTTTTTTGCACAATCTGGTCCATGAAGATCACCTTCAAACTGTTTGCCACCCTGACCGACTACCTGCCAGCCGATGCGCGCCGCAGCAATCAGGTCGAGCTCGACGTGGCACCCGACACACCCATCAGCCAGATCATCGAGCCCTTTGGCCTGCCTGCCAGGCTGGTTCATCTGGTGCTGGTCAACGGCAAGTACGTCGAACCCGAGCAGCGCATGAGCACCACCTTGTCCGAAGGCGATGTGCTGGCCATCTGGCCACCCATTGCCGGCGGCTGAAAGCGTTCTGTGCAGTCGTCCTACCCGCAGGCGTTCGAGCGCGACATGGCCACCAGCGAGGGTGAGTGGGAGATGGCCCTGCCGCGTGCCATCGGCGCTGCACAAGCCAGTTGGCGCTTCGAAGGTCCGCGGCAGGCCATGGTGAGCCTGCCGTCCGGTCATCTGCTCATCAGCTGGGAGCCGTTGCCTGAGCGTCGCATTGCCTTGCTGGTGATGAAGCGGCTGCTGGTGAAGTTCCGTTTCGAAGGCGCCGACGAGGGTCAGCGTCTGGCGTTCATGAAGCCCTTCGATCTCACCCTGCAACGGGGTGGCGGCTAGTCAGCCTTGGGACCGCATCCGCGCTCGACAATCTCGTCTCCCGAGGGCATCATGCCCCATGGACATGGCAGCCCACATGCTGTGGGTCGGCGCCGCGCTTGTGGCACTGTCCCGCCGCACCAAGGTCCCTGGCGGCGCGGCGCAGCCGACTGAGGCAGGAGCGCGAGACCGGCGTGTCGACCGGCGACTGGTCGGCGTCATCCTTGTTTTCGCTGTCCTCCCCGATCTGGTCCACCTGTTACCGGTGTTTGCGTGGTCGCTGACCGGCGGAGGATGGGGCGGGTTGCAGGCCTATGTCACGGCGCTGCCAGGCCAGGAGCCGGACATGCCCTCATGGGCTGAACAAGGTGCCCATCACCTGCATTGCCTGTTTCACAGCGGGCTGGTGCTGTTGGCAATTCACCTGGTATTGCTGCTACTTTGGCGATACGGTGGACACAGAAGGGGACGTCCGGTGCATCTGCCTTGGCCTCTGGCCTTGCCCATCTGGGCCTGGTGGTCGCACGTGCTCATCGACGTCGTGACCCACTCGGACGACTTCTACCCCTCGCCCGTGCTGTACCCGATCACCTACGCCGGTCTTGACGGCGTGGCATGGAACCGCACGGACTTCATGTTGCTGAACTACCTGGCGCTGGGTCTGACCTGGGCCTGGCTGTTCAGGCCCTGGCGCAAGAGGCCGCGTTGAGGGTCACGCCCGGGCTGTCCGTGGTTTGCCCGACAGCCAGCCCATCACCGCATAGGTCAGGACGGTGGTCGCGACCAGTCCCACGCCGTAGACGAGGGCGATCAGGAACCAGTCAGCGGGTCCCCCGGCGTCGGTGAAGCCAGATGATGACACCTTGGCCATGATCACCAGGGCCACACCGCCGCCGAGCAGGCCCAGCAATTCGGCACGCACCAGGCGGCGCGATACGATGCCCCCCTCGCGCACCAGCAGAGCGACGAAGGCCAGCACGGCCAGCGCCGCCGCCGGCAGCATCACCCACAGCATCGGGCCCAGCATCTCCTGGAAAACCGCCAGGAACACCATCGGGTCGAGTTCTTTCATGTTGTGTCTCCGGTTTGTTCAATGCGGTCAGGCGCGGCCGCGCAGCATGCTCAGGTAGGTGGGCTTGAGTGCCATCGTCTTCATCACCCAGCTGATCCACAACTCCTCCAGCGGGGCGATCACGCCAGGGAAGGACATGATCAGGTTGTCCTTGTAATCGAACTCGATCAGCATGGCCTGCCCCAGCCGGGTGATGAGCGGGCAGCTGGTGTAGCCGTTGTAGACCTCGTCGGATGTCTTGCCCGCGATCTCGGCCACCAGGTGGTCAACAGCCACGGGCACCTGCCACTTCACGCTGGCCGCCGTCTTGCCCTTGGGCACACCGGCAATGTCGCCCACCCCAAAGACATTGGGGAAGCGCTTGTGGCGCAGGGTGTCCCGGTCCACCTCCATCCAGCCGTCGGCCGCGAACGGACCCTCGGTCCAGGGCAGGGGGCTGTTGCGCACCACCTCCGGTGCCCGCATCGGGGGCACCACGTTGATGAAGTCGTAGCCCTGTTCGGCCGTCCCGGTGGGTGTCCTGTAGGTGGCGATGCGTCGGCCCAGGTCGATCGACTGCAGCACGTGCTCGTGGTTGACCTTCACGCCACGGTCCTGGAACAGCATGCGGACCTTTTCGGCCACGATGGGCACACCAAACAGGCTCTTACTCTGCGCCATGTAGATGAGTTCGGCCTTGCCGCGGTTGTTACGGCGGCGAAGGTGGTCGTCGGTGATGAAGGTGTACTTCAGCGGCGCGCCGGCGCACTTCATTTCACCTGCCGGGCGCCCGAACAGGCCGATACCGCCCTTGTCAGCGAACGCACTCATGGCCGCCCAGGTGGCAGCCGCGCCAGCGGGGCTGTGGTAGATGCTGCCCATGCCGTTCTGCCCGATGCGCGCGGTGTCCATGCCCTCGATACCGCCGTAGTTCAGCTCCAGCCCGGTGGCCACAATCAGGAAGTCGTAGGGCAGGTTCCGTCCGCCGGTGGTGACCACCTTGTTGCCCTCGGGGTCGATTTCCGCAACCGTGTCGGTCACCCATTCGACGCCGGGTGGCACATAGTCGCCGGTGCCCGAGACCACATACTCTCGGGGTTTGATGCCGGATGCCACCAGGGTGAAGCCCGGCTGGTACCAGTGCTCCTTGCGCCCGTCGATGACCGTGATGGTGGCGCCATCAAGCGCTGCGGCCAGACGTGAGGCTGCGGTCAGCCCGGCGGCGCCGCCACCTGCAATCACGATTTTTGCCTGGGTCTTGAGCTGGCTGGCAGCGTGGGCCCTGGACGCCGTGAGAGCGCCTCCTGCCGCGCCGGCCAGAGGGAGGGCACCCAGCCCCGCAAGAAAGCGCCGCCGGACCACATCGGTCGGGGTGGTGGCGGGGTTTGAAGGTTTCATGTCGGTCTCCTCTGTGGTCATCCGGATGGGCGTACAGCCTGCATACCCTGTGGGGTAATTAATGATGAACCTGTCTTTCGTCCGACACCTTGAGATTTGTCAATGTCCAGGTCGAACCGGGACCGCTCTTACCGATTTCGGTGGGCCGGCGTGATGCGGGAGCTGATACTTCGGGGAGTAATATGTGGTCAATCTCAACCACATGGAGTCCACATGAGCAGTGAGAGCGCCACCGTGACCCTGACACGCCAGTCCGGCTACCGGTTTCTGGTCGACTTCGGCGAACAACTGCCCCAGCTGCTGGCCGACGAACCGGCGCCCCTTGGCGAAGGCAGCGGCCCGACGCCGAACCACCTGCTGCTGGCCGCGGTGGCCAACTGCCTCAGTGCCAGCCTGGTGTTCGCGTTGCAAAAATTCAAGCAGGATCCGGGGCCATTGAAGGCGACGGCCACGGCCGAACTCGGCCGTAACGAGGCCAAGCGGCTGCGCATCCAGGGCATACGGGTTCAGCTGGAGCTGGGGCGCCCTGCAGCCGACATCGAACACCTGGACCGCGTGCTGGCCCAGTTCGAAGATTTCTGCACCGTCTCCATGAGCGTGCGCCAGGGCATCGCCATCGGAGTGAAGGTGCAGGACAGCACAGGCGCCGTGGTCAAGGGCTGAGAGCGCCTGATCCGACCCAGATCAACCGAACCTGGGCCACCACATCCCGGCCATCTTCATTCCCAGCACCGTCAAGGTCAGCGAGCCGAACAGGTGCAAAGCGGCATTGCCGATGGCCAGCAACAGGCGGCCGTGCTGCAGCATGGAGACGACCTCGACCGAGAAGGTTGAGAACGTGGTCAGCGCACCCAGCAGGCCAGTCACGATGGCAAGGCGCCAGGTCGGGTCGAGTTGGGGTTGGCTCTGAAAAAACACCACAGCCACGCCCACCAGCCAAGCCCCCACCCAGTTGGCCGTCAGGGTGCCCCATGGCAGCAAGGCTGTCGGCTGGTTCAGCCACAGCCCCAGTTGCCAGCGGGTCAGGGCCCCGGCGCTGGCACCGATGCAGATGGCAATGGCGGTGATCATGACCCGTCCTCGTCAGAAAGATCAGAAAGGCGGACTGTCTTCGGAAGATGACGCCTCTGCGCCGACCAGGTCCGATGCCCGCGGCGCAGCCCGACCGGTCGTCTGCGGGGCACTTGCCGCACGGGGTACGCCTGGGGTCGGGTTGGCCGCCGCCGACTGACTGGCCGCTGTCACCGCGTCGGGTGACAGCTCGCCACCCAGGGCCTCGATGAGTGCCGGAATCAGCTGGCGCAGTTCACCCGTGGACAGGGCGACATCGGTGTCAAAGGCGTCCTCGCCTTCGGCGCTGTTGCGCTCGTCGAAGACCCCTTCCAGAAAGCTGATCTTCTTGAGCTGCATCGACTCGGTCAGGACGAAACCCACACGCCCCTCCCAGCTCATGGCCAGCCGGGTCGGCAGCTTGCCCTCCGAGATGTGTTTGCGCACCTCGTCATTGAGGAGGTGATGCCGCGTGAACCGGACCACCGATTTTTCCTCGTCGTGGGACTTCAGTTCGCACTCCCGCTCGACCGAAAGGCCGGCCGGCCACTCGTCGTTCGACTCCGCCATCAGCCACTGGGTCATGGCCGTCTGCGGCGTCATGGCGGTGTTGAGCAGGGCCATGGCCAGTCCGTCAAAGGCGCGCACCAGGGCTGTCACCACCTCGTCGTTCTTGCCCTGGCTGCCGGCATCCGTCACCAGCCAGCCGTTGTCGGGGTCGATCCACACCCAAACATGACTCTGGCGCTCGAAGGCCTGTGGCAGCAGGGACAGCAGGGCATCTTCGCGCAGTGCCTTGGTCTCCTTTTTGCCAGGCTTGCGGCCGGTGGTGGCCTCAATGTGGTCGGCCGCTTCCTGGGCCTTTTTGCGGACCACCGAGCCGGGCACCGTCTTGCTCTCGATCTGCAGTCGCAGGATGCGCTGGCCATTGACCGACTCGACCAGTGCCCCGTGTCCCTGTCCGCGGGGCTCGATCCAGCCCACCGACTTGTCCTGGGTGGCTCCGCAGGGCACGAAGCGACCGGCGTCGAGGGCCGCTTCCATGGTGTCAAGGGTGGGTGCCCATCCGGGCTGCAGACGGTAAAGCGTGAGGTTCTTGAACATCAATCAAGTGTATCGGGTTCAACTCTGCCCACTTTCCATCATGCGCTAGCATGGGCGACGGTTCCAGAGGCTGGAGTAGCCTGGAACCCCATTCATGTTGATCAGGTGAATTCATGAACTGCCAGCCCTCGGGTGTGTTGCCCACCAAGTTGGCGGGGCGCACATGACCAGGCGCTCGTTTGCCGTGCTCGGTGCCGGCATGGTCGGTGTCTGCTGTGCGCTGGAACTGCAGGCGCGCGGTCACCGTGTCACCCTGTTCGAGCGGGGTGAGCCGGGTGGCGAAACCTCGTCGGGCAATGCCGGGGTGGTTGCGCGCAGCTCGCTGGTTCCGCTGAACCATCCTGGCCTGTGGCAGGCACTGCCCTCGCTGCTGGGCAATCGCAGTGGCGCCTTGCGCTACAGCCCGACCTATGCGTTGCGGCGTGCGGGCCGGCTGGCTGCCTTTCTCCAGCAGGCCCGCCAACAGCCGTTCGAGCGCACCACGGCCGCGCTGGATGCACTGATCGTCCATTCGCGCCAGCGGCATCGCCACTGGGCGTCCGAAGCCCGCGTGCAGCACCTGTGGCGTGACGACGGATGGCTCTACCTGTACCGTTCACAGCAGGCCTATGAGGCTGCCCATCGTATCCGGGAGACCTGGTCGCGCTTCGGCGTGGCGCACGACACGCTGGACGCCCATGCTCTGCGCTCGGTCGAGCCGGGACTGGGCGCAGCCTATCCGGTGGCGGTCTGGGTGCGCGACGCCGACGCCGCCAGCGACCCCCGACGGGTGGTGCAGGCCTACGCATCGCTCTTTGTCGGTCGCGGCGGGCGGCTGCTGCAGGCCTCCGTCCACCACTTGATGAAGGCCTCATCAGGGCCTGGCTGGCTGGTCCAATCGGCAGGCCGTCCGGCAGAGCCGGTGGATGACGTCGTGGTGGCGCTGGGGCCCTGGTCGCCCGGTTTGCTGGCCGACCTCGGCCTGAGCGTGCCCATGCTGTACGAGCGCGGTTACCACATGCACTATGGCTGGAACGGCGTGCAGCCGCTGGTGCGGCCGGTCTACGACACCGGCGCCGCCTGCGTGCTCGCGCCCATGGCGGGTGGCCTGCGCTTGAGCACGGGGGTGGAGCTGAACGATCTGGACGCGCCCGGGTCCCTGGCCCAGCTGGACATGGCCGAACGGGCCGTGCGCACCTGCCTGCCCCTGGGGGCAAGGCTCGATACGCAGGCCTGGAAGGGTGCGCGTCCGACCCTGCCCGACAGTCGTCCGGCCATCGGAGCGTCCGGTCGACTGCCCGGCCTGTGGCTGGCCCTGGGTCACCAGCACATCGGCTTCAGCACCGGTCCTGGCACCGCCGCCTTGCTGGGCAGCCTGATCGATGGGGAACCGGCTCCCTTTGACCCCGAGCCATTTGCTCCCGGTCGATTCAAGCTCTGAAGGCCTGCTGCATTACATGTGCGAAGGCAGCCACAGCGCGATCTGCGGGAACGCGTACAGCAGCGCCAGCGCCAGTGCCATGAGCAGGAAGTAGGGCGCGGTGACGCGCGCGATCCAGGTGATCTCGCGCTGAGTCATGCCCTGCAGAACGAACAGGTTGAACCCGACCGGCGGTGTGATCTGCGCCATCTCCACCACGATCACCACAAAGATGCCGAACCAGATCAGGTCGATGCCTGCCGCGGCCACCGTCGGCAGGATCACACCCATGGTCAGCACGATCATCGAGATGCCATCCAGAAAGCAGCCCAGCACCATATAGAACAGGGCCAGCGCCAGGATGAGCACCACGGGTGACAGGTTCAGGCTGGTCACCCATTCGGCCAGGTGGCGCGGAAGACCGATGTAGCCCATCGACAGTGTCAGGAATGCAGCCCCGGCCAGAATGAGGGCGATCATGCAGTACAGGCGCGTGGCACCGATCAGCGCGTCGAGGAAGGTTCGCACATTGAGCGAGCCCTGGGCGGCGGACAGGATGAGCGCGCCGACGACGCCGATGGCCGCTGCCTCGGTGGCCGTGGCGATCCCACTGTAGATGGAGCCGATGACCCCGCCGATCAGGGCCACCACCGGCATCAGGTGGCGCGACTCGTAGACCTTGCGTCCGAAGGTGGCTGCAGCCTCGGCACGTGGCACCTTGGATGGATTGAGCAGGGCCCAGACCATCAGGTAGCCGCTGAACAGGGCCGCCAGCAGGATGCCGGGCAGCACGCCGGCCATGAACAGCTTGGCAATCGAGACCTCCGCCGCCACGCCATAGACGATCATGATGATGGAAGGCGGGATCAGCAGGCCCAGGGTGCTGGCCCCGCCGAGCGACCCGACGATTTTGTCGGCCGGGTAGCCGCGCTGGCTCAGCTCGGGCATGCTCATCTTGCCCACGGTGGCGCAGGTGGCGGCCGATGAACCCGAGACCGCCGCGAAGATGGTGCAGCCCAGGATGTTGGTGTGAAGCAGTCTGCCAGGCAGTGCGTTCACCCACGGCGCGAGCCCGCGAAACATGCTTTCCGAGAGCTTGGTGCGGAACAGGATCTCGCCCATCCAGACAAACAGGGGCAGGGCAGTCAGGGTCCAGCTGCTGGACGCGCCCCAGATGGTCAGCGCCATGGCATCTCCGGCCGGGCGCGACGAGAACAGCTGCATGCCGATCCAGGCCACGCCTGCCAGCGTCAGGCCGATCCAAACGCCGCTGCCCAGCAGGGCAAACAGCGAGACGACCAGCATCGAGGTGATCCAGAAATCACTCATGATGGGCCTCCCCACCACGGTGGGCACGGCGGCCCATCAGTTCCAGCACCCATTCGTCCAGCAAGGCCACCAGCAGAATGGTGGTGCCTATTCCCATCACGATCTGCGGTATCCACAGCGGCGTGGCATCGGCGGATGTCGAGATGTCGTGGAACTGGTGTGACTGCCATACCAGGCGCCAGGCGTAGATGGCCAGCACGCCGGCCAGCAGCACCGACACGCTCAGCGCCCACAGCTCAAGGCCCCGGCGTGCAACGCCCTTGAACCGGCCAAGGATGAGTGTCACCCGGATGTGCTCGCCGTGTTTGAGCGTGTGCGCCAGCGCCAGGAAGCCGGCACCTGCCATGGCATAGCCGGCATAGGCGTCGGTGCCCGGCACATAGAAGTTCATCAGTCGCGAGACGATGGACAGAAGCACCATGGACAGCACGCCCACCATGCACAGGGCGGCCAACCAGGCGGCGCCCATGTAAAGCCAATCCAGGGATTTTCGAAGCATAGGACGGAAGGGAGTCGGTGAGGGGCCGCGTTTGCGCGCGGGCACGCCGTCAGGGCAACGCCACTGCGTGGCGCGCCCTGACCGGCCGAAGCTGCTGGTGACGGGTGGTCCTTACTTGCGGTACGCGTCCAGCAGGGCCTGGCCTTCCGGGCCCGCCTTGTCCAGCCATTCCTTGACCAGCGTCTCGCCGACCTTGCGCATGTCGGCCCTCAGCGCGTCGGATGGCGGCGCCACGTTGACGCCATTGGCCTTGAGGGTGTTCAGGCTGTCCACATTGACCTTTTTGGACGCTTCCCAACCGCGCTTCTCGGCGTCTGCCGCGGCCTTGAGCAGGGCGTCCTGCGTCGGCTTGTCCAGCGCGTCGAAAGCGCGCTTGTTCACGATGATCGCGTTCTTGGGCAACCACGCCTGGGTGTCGTAGTAGAACTTGAGATGCTCATAGGTCTTGGTGTCCACGCCGGTCGAGCCGGACGACATGTAAGACTCGACGACGCCGGTGGCCATGGCCTGGCTCAGTTCGGCCGCCTGCACGGTGACCGGCTGGGCACCCACCAGCTCGGCGATGCGCGAGGTGGCCGGGCTGTACGCACGCCACTTCACGCCGCGCAGGTCGGCCGCCGCGTTGATGGGCTTCTTGGCATAGATGCCTTGCGGCGGCCAGGCCACGGCGTACAGCAGCATCATGCCTTGCTCGGCCAGTTTCTTTTCCAGGAACGGCTTCTGGGCCTGGTACAGCTTCATCGACTCGTCGTAGCTGGTGGCCAGGAAGGGCAGGCCGTCGGCGCCGAACAGCTGCCATTCGTTCTGGAAGTTCACCAGCAGGATCTCCCCGATCTGGGCCTGTCCGCCCTGCACGGCACGCTTGATCTCCGGTGCCTTGAACAGCGAAGCGCCGGCATGCACCGTGATGTTCAGCTTGCCTCCGGAAGCCTTGGCCACGTCCTCGGCGAACTGGGTCAGATTCACCGAGTGGAAGTTGGTGGCCGGGTAGGCGGCAGGCAGATCCCATTTGGTCTGGGCCATGGCAGGAAGGCTCAGGGCCACCGCGGTGGCGGCCAGCGAGAGGCTGAAGATGCGACGTTTCATGTGGACGACTCCATTGGGTTGAAGGACTCGGGGCGGCGGCCGTGCAAGGCACCGATCGACACGCTTCCGGGCGAATGGCATTCTCGCGGCACGCTGGCGGAGTGTGATCAGTGTTTTTCCTTAATGTCAACAAATCGTTGGTAAATCGTCGGCAAGATGAATACACTGCGCACCAGTTCGGACATCTTTGGGGGCATCGGCACAACATGGCCAAACCGAAAGCAAGCAACAAGCCAGGTACTGCAAGCGGCGGGCACCCCATCGTGTCCTCAGCGCATCTGGTCTCTCCCCGCAGCGCCGAGATGAGCGAGTTCGAGTTCGGACTCATCGTCGCAGGCAATGCCTTTCACCGGTGGATCACGCACTGCATGAGTGCGGCGGGTCTGAAGGACCTGACCGCGCTCGATGTGCTGGTGCTGCACCACGTGACGCACCGCGCCCGCGACAAGCGCCTGTCCGACATCGCGTTCATCATGAACGTGGAGGACACCCACCTCATCAACTACTCGCTCAAGAAGCTGCAGGGTCTTGGGGTGGTGGTCTCCAGCAAGAACGGCAAGGAGGTCACGTACGCCCCCACCGAGGCCGGCAAGGCCTTTGTGGACCGCTACCGGGACATCCGCGAGTCCTGCCTGATCGATGCCCTCAAGGCAGACGACGCCCTCAACCATGACATCGGACAGCTCGCACGCCTGCTGCGGGTGCTCTCCGGCATCTACGACCAAGCGGCCCGATCGGCCGCCTCCATGTGAACACAGGCAACACCATGAACCAGGTAGACACCCCCCGCTGGCAGTTCTGGATCGACCGCGGCGGCACCTTCACCGACATCGTGGGCCGCAGGCCCGACGGCACGCTGGCCACCCACAAGCTGCTGTCCGAGAACCCCGAACACTACCGCGATGCGGCGGTGGCGGGCATTCGCCACCTGCTGGGTCTGGCACCTGGAGAGCCGATCTCCCCTGCCCAGGTCGAGTGCGTCAAGATGGGTACCACTGTGGCCACCAATGCGCTGCTGGAGCGCAAAGGCGAGCCCACCCTGCTGGTGACCACCCGGGGATTCCGCGACGCCCTGCGCATCGCCTACCAGAACCGTCCACGCCTGTTCGACCGCCACATCGTCCTGCCCGAGCTGCTCTACAGCCGTGTGGTCGAGGCCCAGGAGCGCATGGACCCCCATGGCACCGAATTGCAGGCGCTGGATGAGGACCACCTGCGCGAGCGCCTGTGGGCTGCCTTCGATGCCGGCCTGCGCAGCGTGGCCATTGTGTTCATGCACGCCTGGCGCTACCCGGCGCACGAGCAGGCAGCGGCACGCATCGCGCGTGAGGTCGGTTTCACCCAGGTGAGCACCTCGCACGAGACCAGCCCGATGATGAAGTTCGTCAGCCGCGGGGACACCACGGTGGTCGACGCCTATCTCTCTCCCATCCTGCGCCGCTATGTCGAGCAGGTGGCCGCCGAAATGCCCGGCGTGAAGCTGTTCTTCATGCAGTCCTCAGGCGGATTGACCGACGCGAAGGTGTTCCAGGGCAAGGATGCCATCCTCTCAGGCCCGGCCGGGGGCATTGTCGGCATGGCCCGCACCGCTGGCCTTGCCGGACACGACAGGGTGATCGGTTTCGACATGGGGGGCACCTCCACCGACGTGTCGCACTATGCGGGAGCCTTCGAACGCGAGTTCGAGACCCAGGTGGCTGGCGTACGCATGCGCGCGCCCATGATGAGCATCCACACGATGGCGGCTGGTGGTGGCTCCATCCTGAGCTTTGACGGTTCGCGCTTTCGGGTCGGCCCGGAGAGTGCCGGGGCCAACCCCGGGCCGGCCAGCTACCGTCGTGGCGGCCCGCTCGCCGTCACCGATGCCAATGTCATGCTGGGCAAGATCCAGCCCGCACACTTTCCGCGTGTCTTCGGCCCCACGGCCGACCAGCCCATGGATGAGGCGGTCGTTCGTGAGCGGTTCCAGGCCCTGGCCGGCCAGGTCGGGCGCACGCCCGAAGACGTGGCAGAAGGCTTCCTGCAGATCGCTGTTCAGCAGATGGCCAACGCGATCAAGAAGATCTCGGTGGCCCGTGGCTACGATGTCACGCGCTACACGCTGCAGTGCTTCGGTGGTGCCGGTGGGCAGCACGCCTGCCTCGTGGCCGACGCCCTGGGCATGAGCCGCGTGTTTGTTCACCCGCTGGCTGGCGTGCTCAGCGCCTACGGCATGGGCCTGGCCGACCAGAACGTGATACGGGAGCAGGCGGTGGAGCTGCCCCTGGTGGCCGATTCGATGCCGACCATCGCGAAGGTGCTGGACCAGCTGGCCGACGCGGCTTCCCAGGAACTGCAGCGACAACAGGTCAGCCGCGGCACGGCCCTGGTGCATCGTCGTGTCCACGTGCGATATGAGGGCAGTGACTCGGCCCTCATCGTGCCTCACGGTGACGTGACCCAGATCCACGCCGCGTTTGAAAGTGCCTACCGCCAGAGGTTTGCCTTCCTCATGCAGGGCAAACGGCTGATCGTCGAAGCGGTGTCGGTCGAGGCCGTGGTGCCGGGCGATGCGCCTGCCGAACCGCGCCTGCCCCTGCACGAACCGCGCGAGGTACCGCGCCGAGAGACTGTGCGCATGTACGGTGAGGGCCGCTGGTTGGACGCCGCGCTGGTGGTGCGCGAGGACATGCGTCCGGGCGACCGTGTGCCGGGTCCGGCCATCATCGCCGAAAAGAACGCCACCACGGTGGTCGAACCGGGCTGGGAAGCCGAGCTCACCGGACTGGATCACCTGGTACTCGAACGCCGGGTACCTCGGGTGGTGCGCCATGCCGCTGGAACCCAGGTCGACCCGGTGCTGCTGGAGGTGTTCAACAACCTGTTCATGAACATTGCCGAGCAGATGGGCCTGCAGCTGCAGAACACCGCCTATTCGGTCAACATCAAGGAGCGCCTGGACTTCTCCTGCGCGTTGTTCGACGCCGAAGGCAACCTGATTGCCAACGCTCCCCACATGCCGGTGCACCTGGGCAGCATGGGCGAGAGCATCAAGACCGTCATCCGCGAAAACGCCGGCCGCATGCAGCCCGGCGACGTCTACGTCCTCAACGATCCCTACCACGGTGGCACGCACCTGCCCGACGTCACCGTCATCACCCCGGTTTACCTGCCCGACCATGAGCAACCCATGTTCTACGTTGGCAGCCGCGGCCACCACGCCGACATCGGGGGTACCACACCCGGGTCCATGCCTCCGTTCTCGACCCGCATTGAGGAAGAGGGCGTGCAGATCAACAACGTCAAGCTGGTCGATCGGGGCGTGCTGCAGGAGGAGGCCATGCTGGGCTTGCTGGCCTCCGGTACCTACCCGTCTCGCAATCCACAGCAGAATCTGGCCGATCTCAAGGCCCAGATCGCGGCCAACGAGAAGGGTGTGCAGGAACTGCGTCGCATGGTCGACCAGTACGGACTGGATGTGGTCCAGGCCTACATGCGCCACGTTCAGGACAACGCCGAAGAGTCGGTACGCCGTGTCATCACCCGGCTCAAGGACGGCGAATTCACACTGCCGCTGGACAACGGAGCGAAGATTCGCGTGGCCATCCGGGTCGATTCGGCCAGCCGCAGTGCCACCATCGACTTCACCGGCACCTCTCCCCAGCAGACCAACAACTTCAACGCGCCCACGGCCGTCTGCATGGCCGCCGTGCTCTACGTGTTTCGCTCGCTGGTGGACGACGACATTCCGCTCAACGCAGGCTGTCTCAAGCCCTTGCAGGTCATCATTCCTCCGGGGTCCATGCTCAATCCGAACCCGCCGGCCTCGGTGGTGGCGGGCAACGTGGAAACCTCGACCTGCATCACCAATGCCCTGTTCGGTGCGCTGGGTGTGATGGCAGGGTCGCAGCCGACCATGAACAACTTCACCTTCGGCAATGCCCGACACCAGTATTACGAGACCATCTCGGGTGGCAGTGGAGCAGGCGGCACATTTGATGTCCATGGGGCACTGGTGGGCGGCTTCGAGGGGACCAGCGTGGTCCAGACCCACATGACCAACTCCCGGCTGACCGACCCCGAGGTGCTGGAATTCCGCTTCCCGGTGCGGCTGGAAAGCTACGAGATCCGCAAGGGCTCAGGCGGGGCAGGCCGGTACAGGGGGGGTGATGGCGGCGTTCGCCGCGTGCGCTTTCTTGAACCCATGACCGCCAGCATCCTGTCCAACGGGCGCGTCCACCCTGCCTTTGGCACCGCAGGCGGTCAGCCCGGCGCACCCGGCATCAACCGCGTCGTGCGTGCCAACGGCCAGATCGAAGAACTCGCCCACATCGGCCAGGCCGAGATGGAAGAGGGCGACATCTTCGAGATCCACACCCCCGGCGGAGGCGGCTTCGGCTCGCCCGCATGATCCGCATGAAGCCGGATCGCACCAAGTGGAAATGCACCGGAGGCGGAGGAACCCAGTCGAGGACACCGCAGGTGCGGCGCAGGGGTGGGTCAGATTTCCTCGACGCGCCGCGCCGGGTAGCTGTCCCAGGCCTGGCATCCCGGGCAATGCCAGAAGTGCTGTCGCGCCTCGAAACCACAGGCAGCACAGCGGTAGCGCCGCAACGGGGCGCTGGCCTGTTCCAGGGCGGCCTGGACAGGCTCCTTGGCCACCGGATCACTCAGGGGTTCGCCCTTGAGCCAGTGCGTGGCCAGCACCAGCGATTTCTCGCGGGCCAGGTGGCGCAGGTAGCGCTGGCGCGCCTGTGCCGGGTCGTTTGCCAGCTGGGCCAAGGCCTCCGTGACATCGATGGAGGGTGCCCGTTCGTCGAAACCCTCCAGCAGGCGAATGGCGTCGGCCTGGCGACCGCACTGACGGGCCAGGTCGGCCAGCGGCGCGGCCGCCAGCGGCACGGCCTGGGGTGCATGAGTCGCCAGGCGGGTCAGGGCGTCATAGGCGCCAGTGGCGTCGCCTGACTGGGCACGCAGCGCCGACAAGGCCATCCAGCCTCTGGCCACCTGGGGCGCGCGCTGCACCGCTTCCTCCAGCCGCGCGCGGGCTGTTCCCGTGTCGCCGGTCCGCTGCGCCTGATCGGCCTCTTCGCAAAGGTGGTGGGCGATTCGCGGAGCAAAGCTGCCCTGTTCCACTTCGTCGAGCCGCAGTGCAATCGCCTTGGCCTGAGGCCAGTCGCGCGAGCGCTCATAGATGGCCAGCAAGGCCAGCAAGGCTTCACCTTCAAATGCCGAACCCTGCAGCTTGAGCAGGGCGGCTTCGGCCCGGTCCAGCAGACCGGCCTTCAGAAAGTCGAGTGCCAGTGCATGCTGGGCACGGTCGCGGTCCTTGCGGCCCAGGTCGTCTCTCGAAAGCAGGTGTTCATGCACCCGGACCGCACGGTCGTAGTCGCCACGGCGGCGAAACAGGTTGCCCAGAGCAAAGTGCAGCTCTGCGGTATCAGGATCGCCCTGTACGGCCTCGATGAAGGCATCGATCGCCTGGTCCTGCTGCTCGTTGAGCAGGTGGTTCAGTCCGCGGAAATAGGCCTTGGGTGCCTGTCGTGATTCGATCCGCCATTGGCGCAGGTCCAGGCGCGACGCAACCCAGCCCAGGCCAAAGGCCACGGGCAGGCCCCACAGCAACCAGGTGAAGTCAAAGTCCATGTGTCGGGGTTCTCGCCGGCAGGGGCGGTTCGATATCGGGTGCAGGCAGGGTCACCACCGCTGGTGGAGAGGCCGCCTCGGCTGGTGCTGGCGTCGTTGACGCAGGCGGTGCTGCTGGCACGCGCACCTTGCGGGCACGCCACCACAGCGGCAGCATCACGAAGACGCCCAGCACCACCCCCAGCAACAGGGTCAGCAGCAACACCAGCACCATGGGCGCCTGCGAGCTTGCACCAAAGAACCAGTGCAGCGTGACGGCCTCCTGGTTGTTCAGTGCGAAGGCGAAGAGGACGAAAAAAATGGCTGCCTTGAGCAGCCACATCAGGTATTTCAAATCGCGGCCCCTGTGTGGTCCGACGATTGTAGCGAGCGCCCGTCGGGCGGGATGGGCGGGCCTGCCATCAGGGCGAGGCCCGCGCACTCACTGGCGGCCGAGTATCTCGGCCGTCTTGGCATCGACCTGCTCGCGCAAGGCCTTGCCAGGCTTGAAGTGAGGCACCCGTTTTTCCGGAATCAGCACGCTTTCGCCCGAGCGCGGGTTGCGACCCACACGCGGAGCACGGCGGTTGACCGAGAAGCTGCCAAAACCACGGATCTCGATGCGATGTCCCTTCACCAGGGCATCGCCCATGGCGTCGAGGATGGCCTTGACGGCCACCTCCGCGTCACGGTGCGTGAGCTGGCTGAACCGGGCGGCCAGGGCTTCGACGAGGTCAGATCGGGTCATGTATTTGAATGGGACACGGGTGCCGTGTCAGCCGCAGCGGACGGGCCCGTGGCCCGTTCGCTACGTACCGCCACGGCAGTGCCGGATCAGTTGTTGCTGTTGTTGTCCAGCTTGGCGCGCAGCAGGGCGCCCAGGCTCGTGGTGCCGGCGTTGCCGGTGTTCTGCGACAGGCTGGCCATGGCTTCCTGCTGGTCGGCGGCGTCCTTGGCCTTGATAGACAGCTGGATGTTGCGGGTCTTGCGATCCACGTTCACCACCACCGAGGTCACTTCGTCGCCTTCCTTGAGCACGTTGCGGGCGTCTTCCACGCGGTCGCGGGAGATTTCCGAAGCGCGCAGGTAGCCGATCACGTCTTCACCCAGGTCGATTTCAGCGCCCTTGGCATCCACGGTCTTGACCTTGCCGGTCACCACGGAGCCTTTGTCGTTGACCGACACGAAGGTGCTGAACGGGTCGCCGTCAAGCTGCTTGATGCCCAGTGAAATGCGCTCGCGCTCGACGTCGATGGCCAGCACGATGGCTTCGACTTCCTGGCCCTTCTTGAAGTTGCGCACGGCGGCTTCGCCCGGCTCGTTCCACGACAGGTCGGACAGGTGCACCAGGCCGTCGATGCCGGCAGCCAGGCCCACGAACACGCCGAAGTCGGTGATGGACTTGATCGGGCCCTTGACTCGGTCGCCACGCTTGGTGTTCTCGGCAAACTCGTGCCAGGGGTTGGCGCGGCACTGCTTCATGCCCAGGGAGATGCGACGCTTGTCTTCGTCGATGTCGAGCACCATGACCTCGACCTCGTCGCCCAGCGACACCAGCTTGGAGGGGGCCACGTTCTTGTTGGTCCAGTCCATTTCTGAGACGTGCACCAGGCCTTCGATGCCGGGCTCGAGTTCCACGAACGCACCGTAGTCGGCGATGTTGGTGACCTTGCCGAACATGCGGGTGCCCTGCGGATAACGGCGGCTCACGCCCAGCCACGGGTCATCGCCCATCTGCTTGAGGCCCAGCGACACGCGCTGCTTCTCGACGTCGAACTTGAGGATCTTGGCGGTGATTTCCTGGCCGGCCTGCACCACTTCGCTCGGGTGGCGGACACGGCGCCAGGCCATGTCGGTGATGTGCAGCAGACCGTCGATGCCGCCGAGGTCGACGAACGCACCGTACTCGGTGATGTTCTTGACCACACCCTGGACGATGGCGCCTTCCTTGAGGGTTTCCATCAGCTTGGCGCGCTCTTCGCCCATGGAGGCTTCGATCACGGCGCGGCGCGACAGCACCACGTTGTTGCGCTTGCGGTCCAGCTTGATGACCTTGAACTCCATGGTCTTGTTTTCGTAGGGCGTCAGGTCCTTGGTGGGACGGCTGTCGACCAGCGAACCGGGAAGGAAGGCGCTGATGCCGTTGACCATGACCTTGAGGCCGCCCTTGACCTTGTTGGAGGTGGTGCCGGTGACGAAGTCGCCGGATTCGAGGGCCTTTTCCAGGGCCATCCACGAAGCCAGGCGCTTGGCCTTGTCGCGCGACAGGAGCGTGTCGCCGAAGCCGTTCTCGACGGAGTCGATGGCCACGGAAACGAAGTCACCCACCTGGACTTCGAGTTCGCCCTGGTCGTTCTTGAATTCGTTCAGAGGAACATAGGCCTCCGACTTCAGTCCGGCGTTGACCACCACGTGGTTGTGCTCGATGCGCACGACTTCAGCGGTGATGACTTCGCCCGAGCGCATTTCAGCGCGCTTGAGGGATTCTTCGAACAGGGCGGCAAAAGATTCAGACATTGGATTTCCTAGGACCGCTCAGCGTCAGCGCGCATGACCCTTGAAGAGGGTGGCGAGGGATGTGACGGATGAACGGCTTTGACTTGCGGTGTGTTCACCGCGGGGTTGGTTTCAGGATCCTTCAGGCCTGCGGGCAGGGAACACCCGGCGGGGCCTTCAGGGCCAGGGGTGGTGTTCTCAGCGGGCCGGGAACACCGTCTTGCCTTGCCACCAGTCCAACACCTGTTGTACCGATTCTTCGATACCCAGGTGAGAGTTGTCCAGTAGCAAGGCGTCTTCGGCGGGCTTCAGGGGCGCAACGGCTCGGTTTGAGTCCCGTTCGTCGCGCACCCTAAGGTCAGCCAAAAGGTCTTCAATATTAGCAGGATTTCCTTTTGAAATCAACTGTTTATAACGGCGCTCAGCACGTTGCTCGGCACTGGCCGTCAGGTAGACCTTCAGTTGGGCGCCGGGAAAAACCACGGTACCCATGTCACGCCCATCGGCCACCAGACCGGGCAGGCGCCGGAAGTTCAGTTGCAACCCGTGCAAGGCCTGGCGCACGGCGGGGTGCCGGGAGACCCTGGAGGCCATGCCGCCGGTGGATTCCAGCCGCAGCGGGTCGGTGATGTCGCGCCCGGCCAGCAGAATACGCCGGTCCTGGAAGCTGACCGGCAGTTGCTCTGCCAGCGCCGCCACCGCCGTTTCGTCGTCCAGATCCAGCCCGGCATCGTGTGCGGCCAGGGCGGTGGCACGGTAGAGCGCACCCGAATCCAGCAGGTGGTAGCCCAGGCGCTGTGCCACCTCGGCTGCCAGCGTCCCCTTGCCTGACGCGGTGGGACCGTCGATGCAGATCACGGGAATCGAATCCGTCCCGGCCTGGCAGACATCAAACAGGGTTTCGAAGTAATCCGGGAAAGTCTTGGCCACACACTTGGGGTCTTCAATACGCACCGGCAGGCTGGCCGGGTTGAAGGCGGCGAGCGAGAAGCACATGGCGACGCGGTGGTCGTCGTAGGTGTGGATCGATCCGGTTGTCCAGTTTGCCGGAGGCGTGACCCGGATGAAGTCCGCGCCTTCTTCCACCGTGGCACCGAACTTGCGGCATTCGGCCGCCATGGCCGCGATGCGGTCGGTTTCCTTGACGCGCCAGCTGGCGATGTTGCGCAGCGTGCTGGGACCGTCGGCGTACAAGGCCATCACCGCCAGCGTCATGGCAGCGTCGGGGATGTGGTTGCAGTCCAGGTCGATGGCCTTCAAAGGCCAGACGCCGCGACGTATGTGCAGGCGGTTGGCCTCACCGGACACCTCGGCACCCATCAGGCGGGCCGCTTCGACGAACCGGATGTCGCCCTGGATGGAAGACAGCCCCACACCCTCGATGGTGATGCCGTCCTGGCCGGGCGAGGGGCTCGCGAGGGCGCCCAGTGCCACAAAATAGCTGGCCGACGAGGCATCACCCTCGACCGGGATGCTGCCCGGGGAGGTGTAGCGGCTGCCCGCCGGTATCGTGAACCGCTCCCATCCGTCACGCCGAACGTGCACCCCGAAACGGGCCAGCAGGTTGAGGGTGATCTCGATGTAGGGACGCGAGATCAGCTCGCCAACCACCTCGATCACCACGTCCCGCCCGGTCGCAGGGCCGCCGGTGGCCAGCGGCAGGGCCAGCAGGAGGGCGGTCAGGAACTGGCTCGAGACGTCGCCACGCACCCGCACTGGCACGTCCAGTGCGAGGGGTTGGGGTACGCCGTTCCCAATCGCCAGTGGCGGATACCCTTCCTGGCCCAGGCATTCAATCGGGCAGCCCAGTTGGCGCAAGGCCTCCACCAGATCGCCGATCGGGCGTTCGTGCATGCGAGGTATGCCGCTCAGTTCATAGCGTCCACCGTTCTGGCAGGCCCAGACAGCCAACGCTGCGGTCAGCGGACGCATGGCTGTGCCGGCGTTGCCCAGGAACAGTCGTGCGCTGGCAGCCGGCTGCCGTCCGCCGAGTCCGTGTACGCGGACTTCGCCCGCCACGGGTCGCTCGATCTGGCAGCCCAGCAACGTCAGGGCGTCCAGCATCACCCGGGTGTCGTCGGAGTCCAGCAGGTCGGTGATCGTGGTCACGCCCTGACTCAGGGCAGCCAGCAGCAGCACGCGGTTGGAGATGCTCTTGGAGCCGGGCAGTCGCACGGTTCCACCGGCACGGCAGAGAGGGGGTATATCGAGAAAGGCGGTCTGGTACATCGGGTGCCGGTTCGGAGGAGGGCATCAGCCCGCTCAACCCTGGGGCTTGTTGGCCGCCATGCGCCAGCGCGCGCGGGCGTCGCTGGCCTTTTCGATCAGGGCTTCCAGCGCATCGGGGTCGCTGGTGTTCATGGCGGTTTCCAGCTGGTGCAGTGCGCGCAGGAAGTGGCGCGACTGGGCGATCAGTTCCTCTCGGTTGGACATCAGGATGTCACGCCACACGGATGGGTCGCTGGCCGCAATGCGGGTGAAGTCGCGGAATCCTGGACCCGCAAGAGACAGGAACTCTTCCGCCCGCTCCTGGGACTGGATGCCGTTCATCAGCGCGAAGGCGATCAGGTGCGGCAGGTGACTGACGGCGGCATAGGCTGCATCGTGTGCTTCGGGCGACATCTGCTTGACCCGGCAACCCAGTGCGGTCCAGACCTGCTTGGCCCGGTTCAACTGCTCGGTCAGCGTGCGTTCGATTGGCGTGAGGATGACCTGGCGCCCCGCGTACAGGTCAGGGTCGGCATGCTCGACGCCGGCCAGTTCCTTGCCGGTGATGGGGTGGGCCGGCACAAAGACGCCGACCTGGTCACGCAGCACCCGCCTGGCGGCATCGATGACCTCGCGCTTGGTCGAACCCACGTCCATGATCAGGGTGCTCTTGGTGACCAGGTGCCGGATCGCCTTGAAGGAGGCCTCGGTGGCGGAGACTGGCACCGCCAGCAGCACCAGGTCGGCGCCCGATACAGCCAGCAGGGCAGAAGGGGCTTCGACATCGATCACGCCCATCTGGCGGGCGCGTTCGGTGGTGGAGGGCGACTTGCTGTAGCCCACCACGCGCTTGACCAGCCCGGCCTTCTTCAAGGCAAGGGCGAACGAGCCGCCCATCAGACCGCAACCGATCAGGCCGAGCTGTTCAAATTTCGGGATTCCCGTCATGGCCGTATCCGTGTTTCGCAGGGCAGCGATGGCATCACTCGCTCACCGGGTAGGCACCCAGCACCTTGTAGAACGCACAAAGGGCCCTGAGCTCCTCCAGAGCGGTGGCCACATGCGGTTCGCTTGGGTGACCAGCGATGTCGATGTAGAAGAAGTATTCCCACTGGCCGGATTTGGCCGGGCGGGACTCGAAACGGGTCATGGACACACCGTGGCGCTTGAGCGGAACCAGCAGGTCGTGCACCGCACCTGGGCGGTTGGGCACCGAGACCACCAGGCTGGTGCAGTCGCGCCCCGAAGCCGGCGGCATGGCCATGGTCTGCGGCAGGCAGATGATGGCGAACCGCGTGCGGTTGTAGGCCTCATCCTGGATGGCGTGCGAGACGATGTGCAGGGCGAACTGGGCGGCGGCCCGCTCACTGGCAATGGCCGCCCAGGCCGGGTTGGTGGCTGCCAGGCGAGCGCCTTCGGCGTTGCTGGAAACCGCCCGGCGTTCGGCCTTGGGCAGGTGCTGCGTCAGCCAGTTCTGGCATTGGGCCAGGGCCTGCGGGTGCGCCATGACGACTTCGATCCCGTCGAGCTCATTGACCTGCCGCAGCAGGTTGTGGCGCACCAGAAGGCTGACCTCGCCCACCACATGCACAGGAGACCGCAGGAACAGGTCGAGCGAGCGGGCGACGACGCCCTCGGTGGAGTTTTCCATGCCGACCACGCCGTACTGGGCCGTACCCGCTGCCGTGGCGTGGAAGACTTCGTCAAAGTTGGCGCAGTAGATCATGTTGGCCGCGCTGCCAAAGAACTCGATGGCGGCCTGTTCACAGAACGTACCCTGCGGGCCCAGCACGGCCACGCGTTGTGGCGCCTCCAGCGCCAGACAGGCCGACATGATTTCGCGCCAGATGGCGGCCACGTGCTGGTTGAGCAGCGGGCCTTCATTGGCCGACTGGATCTTTTCGATGACCTGCGCCACCCGGTCCGGGCGGAAGAAGGGCGAACCCTCGGCGCGCTTGATTTCGCCGACCTGCTCGGCGACACGGGCACGCTGGTTGAGCAGTGTCAGCAACTGCTGATCGATGCTGTCGATCTGTACGCGCAATGCACCCAACGCGTCGGACTGGACGGGATTCCTGCTGTCGCTCATGCTGAGTACTTCTCGAAATCGCGCATGAAGTCGATCAGCGCCTGGACACCTGCCAGTGGCATCGCGTTGTAGATGCTGGCACGCATGCCACCCACCGACTTGTGGCCTTTGAGTTGCAGCAGGCCCCGTTCCCGGGCACCGGCCAGGAAGGCGTCGTTGCGCGACTCGTCCCGCAGGAAGAACGGGATGTTCATGCGTGAGCGGCAGTCCTTTGCCACCTTGTTGACGTAGAAGCCGGATCCATCGATGAAGTCGTACAGCAGGCGGGCCTTCTCGGTATTGCGCGCTTCCATGGCTGCGATGCCGACAAGATCGCCCTCGCGCTGGCGCTTGAGCCACTGGAATGTCAGTCCGGCCATGTAGATGCCGTAGGTCGGCGGCGTGTTGTACATGGAGGCGTTGTCGGCCACGACCCGGTAGTCGAAGGCGCTCGGACAAATGGGCATGGCGTGCCCGAGCAGGTTCTCGCGCACCACCACCACGGTGACGCCGGCCGGCCCCAGGTTTTTCTGGGCACCGCCAAAGGCCAGTCCCACACGGCTCCAATCCACCGGGCGCGAAGCCACGTGGGACGAGAAGTCGATCACCAGGGGTGAATCACTGCCAAGCGCCCGCAGGTCGGGCAGTTCGTGGAATTCGACGCCATGTATGGTCTCGTTGCTGCAGACATGCACATAGCTCGCACCGGCACTGAGCTGCCAGCCGGCAGGGGCAGGCAGGGCGGTGTGCCCGTCTGTCTCGTTGCTGGCGGCCACGTTCACCTGGGCGTACTTGCGCGCCTCCCTGGCCGACTTCTGGCTCCAACTGCCACTCACCACCACGTCCACCGTGCCACCTCGCGAGAGGTTCATCGGCACGATGGCGTTTTCTGCCAGGCCACCGCCCTGCATGAACAGGATGCGGAACTCGGGGGGCACTGCCAGCAGCTCACGAAGGTCCGCTTCAGCCTGGCTGGCAATGGACATGAACTCTTTGCCGCGGTGGCTCATTTCCATTACGCCCATGCCGCTGCCGTGCCAGTCCAGCATTTCGGAAGCGGCCTGCTGCAGCACCTCTTCGGGCATGGCGGCCGGGCCGGCCGAAAAGTTGTAGGGCCGCGACGTCATGCCGCCTCACCTGCAGCGTCGTCTTCCGGCGCTTCCGGCATGTTGGCGTCGTTCTCGACGATGCGCTGCAGACCCGACAGCTCCGCACCCTCATCGAGCGCGATCAGCGTGACGCCTTGTGTGGCGCGTCCCATCTCGCGGATTTCCGAGACACGTGTGCGCACCAGCACGCCGGTGTCGGTGATCAGCATGATCTCGTCGTCTGCATGCACCAGGGTCGCAGCCACCACCTTGCCGTTGCGTTCGCTCTGCTGGATGGCAATCATGCCTTTGGTGCCGCGACCGTGGCGGGTGTATTCACCGATCGGTGTGCGCTTGCCATAGCCGTTGATGGTGGCAGTCAGCACGCTCTGTTCTTCGTCCTCGGCCACCAGCATGGCGATCACGCTCTGGCCGTCTTCCAGCATCATGCCGCGAACACCGCGGGCGTTGCGTCCCATGGGGCGCACATCGTTCTCGTCAAAACGAACGGCCTTGCCGCCGTCGCTGAACAGCATCACGTCGTGCCGGCCATCGGTCAACGCTGCGCCGATCAGGTAGTCGCCTTCGTCAAGGTCCACAGCGATGATGCCGGCCTTGCGAGGGTTGCTGAATTCGGTGAGCGCCGTCTTCTTCACCGTGCCCATGCTTGTCGCCATGAAGACATAGTGATCTTCGGGGAAGCTGCGGAATTCGCCGGTCAGCGGCAGCACGACGTTGATCTTTTCGCCCTCCTGCAGCGGGAACATGTTGACAATCGGCCGGCCACGGGAGCCTCGAGACCCTGCTGGAACCTCCCAGACCTTGAGCCAGTAAAGCCGGCCGCGGTTGGAGAAGCACAGGATGTAGTCGTGCGTGTTGGCGATGAACAACTGGTCGATCCAGTCGTCTTCCTTGGTGGCCGTGGCCTGCTTGCCTCGGCCGCCGCGCTTCTGGGCGCGGTACTCGCTCAAGGGCTGGCTCTTGATGTAGCCGCTGTGCGAAAGCGTCACCACCATGTCCGTGGGGGTGATCAGGTCTTCGGTGGACAGGTCCTGCGCGCTGTGCTCGATCTCGCTGCGCCGTGCGCCGAGTTTGGTCTGCCCGAACTCCTGCCGCACAGCCACCAGTTCGTCACTGATGATGGTCGACACCCGCTCGGGCTTGGCCAGGATGTCCAGCAGGTCATCAATGACGGCCATCACATCCTTGTACTCGGCGACGATCTTGTCCTGCTCCAGACCAGTCAGGCGCTGCAGGCGCATCTGCAGGATTTCCTGGGCCTGCGTCTCGGACAGGCGGTACAGACCGTCGGCCTGCATGCCGAACTCGCGCTCCAGCCCCTCGGGGCGGTAGTCGTCTGCGCTGACCGTTCCGCCATCGGCCTTGGCGCGGGTGAGCATCTCGCGCACCAGGGCGCTGTCCCAACTGCGGGTCATCAGTTCGGCCTTGGCCACCGGCGGGGTGGGGCTTTCGCGGATGATCTTGATGAACTCGTCGATGTTGGCCAGTGCCACCGCCAGACCCTCAAGCACGTGACCACGCTCGCGGGCCTTGCGCAGCTCAAACACGGTGCGTCGGGTCACCACCTCTCGGCGATGCTCAAGGAAGACCGTGATCAGGTCCTTGAGGTTGCACAGACGGGGCTGACCGTCGATCAGCGCCACCATGTTGATGCCGAAGGTGTCCTGCAGCTGGGTCTGCTTGTACAGGTTGTTGAGCACCACTTCGGGCACTTCGCCGCGCTTGAGTTCGATCACCAGGCGCATGCCTGACTTGTCGGACTCGTCCTGGATGTGGCTGATGCCTTCGAGCTTCTTCTCGTGTACCAGCTCTGCAATGCGCTCCTGCAGGGTCTTCTTGTTGACCTGGTAGGGGATCTCGTCAACGATGATGGCCTGGCGCTGACCCTTGTCGATGTCCTCGAAATGGCACTTGGCGCGCATCACCACACGGCCGCGGCCGGTGCGGTAGCCGTCCTTGACGCCATTGATGCCGTAAATGATGCCTCCCGTGGGAAAGTCTGGCGCCGGAATGATTTCCATCAGCTCGTCGATGGAACAGTCAGGGTTCTTGAGCGAGTGCAGGCAGGCGTCCACCACCTCGTTGAGGTTGTGCGGCGGGATGTTGGTGGCCATGCCCACGGCGATGCCGCCCGAGCCGTTGACCAGCAGGTTGGGCAGGCGGGTTGGAAGAACCAGCGGTTCCTTTTCCGAGCCGTCGTAGTTCGGGCCGAAGTCCACCGTCTCCTTGTCGATGTCCGCGAGCATCTCGTGCGCGATCTTGGACATGCGGATCTCGGTGTACCGCATGGCGGCGGCATTGTCGCCATCCACCGAGCCGAAGTTGCCCTGGCCGTCCACCAGCATGTGGCGCAGCGAAAAGTCCTGCGCCATGCGCACGATGGTGTCGTACACCGCGCTGTCGCCGTGCGGGTGGTATTTACCGATCACGTCACCGACGATACGGGCCGACTTCTTGTAGGGCCGGTTCCAGTCGTTGTTGAGCTCGTGCATCGCGTACAGCACGCGGCGATGTACCGGCTTGAGACCGTCCCTGGCGTCGGGAAGGGCGCGCCCCACGATCACGCTCATGGCGTAATCGAGGTAGCTGCGACGCATTTCCTCTTCGAGGCTGATGGGCAGGGTCTCTTTGGCGAACTGGGTCATGGGAGATGGAACCTGCGTTCAGGCAGGAAAAACAGGGCAACCCCGCATTTTAATGCGGAGGTTTTCAGCGCTTGGGATGTGGCGTTTGTTGTTCGCAAGCAACGAAGCGGCTCGGGCGTGTGCTCTGGTTACATGTGCGTCAGCCTCACTCTTTTTCGATATGCCCCTTGTGGCACAATAAATCTCAGCGAGTCAGGTGGTGGGCATCTGACGCGTGCTAATTTCCTACGCATACCGATTGCGTCCAACCAAGAGGAATACCATGAAGAAGTTGAACAAAGTGGCAATGTTGTTCGCTGCTGTTGCCGTCGCCGGCGCCGCTGGTGCCCAGACCGTCGACAACTGGCGTGCTTCCGATGGCACCGTCTGGAAAAACGGCAGCAACGAACTGTGCTGGCGTAATGCCGGCTGGACGCCTGCCACTGCCGCGGAAGGTTGCGACGGTGCCATCGTGCCCCAGCCCGCTCCGGCACCTGCACCGGCTCCCGCTGCTGCTCCGGCACCTGCACCGGCTCCCGCACCGGCACCTGCTGCCGCTCCGGCTCCTGCCGCCGCCGCTGCCAAGGTGACCTACGCTGCCGATGCCTTCTTCGACTTCGACAAGGCCGTGGTCAAGCCCGAAGGCAAGGCCAAGCTGGATGACCTGGTCGAAAAGGTCAAGGCCATCAACCTCGAGGTGGTGATTGCTGTCGGCCACACCGACTCCACCGGTCCCGCCGGCTACAACCAGCGTCTGTCGGTTCGCCGCGCCGAAGCTGTCAAGGCTTACCTGGTGAGCAAGGGCATCGAAGCCAACCGCATCTACACCGAAGGCAAGGGCCTGACCCAGCCGGTCGCTGACAACAGCACCCGCGAAGGCCGCGCCAAGAACCGTCGCGTGGAAGTGGAAGTGGTGGGCACCCGCGCCAACTGATCGGATTTCCCCCGACCGGAAAGAAACCGCGCCCAGGCGCGGTTTTTTTCTGGGCTGGCGATAATCGGGCCATGGATCAAAAGCTCAATGCCGACCCGGCCGAATTGGCCAAGTTTTCCGATCTCGCCCACCGCTGGTGGGACCCGGAAAGTGAATTTCGCCCGCTTCACCAGATCAATCCGTTGCGCCTGGGCTGGATAGACAGCCTGGCCAGCCTGGCCGGCAAGCAGGTGCTGGATATCGGCTGTGGTGGTGGCATCCTGTCCGACTCGATGGCCCGAAAAGGGGCTGTGGTCACCGGCATCGACCTGTCGGTGAAGGCCCTTCGGGTGGCTCAGCTGCATGCCATGGAGGTGGGTACGCCCAACCTCAGCTTCCGCGAAGTCAGTGCCGAAGACATGGCGCGCGAGCAGCCGGGTGCCTTTGACGTCGTCACCTGTATGGAAATGCTTGAGCACGTGCCCGACCCGGCCTCGGTGGTCAAGGCCTGCAGCACGCTGGTCAAGCCCGGTGGCTGGGTGTTCTTCTCCACCATCAACCGAAACCCCAAATCCTTCCTTTTTGCCATCGTCGGCGCTGAGTACGTGCTCAACATGCTGCCCAAGGGCACGCATGAGTACGCCAAGCTGATCCGGCCGAGCGAACTGGGTTCGTATTGCCGTGCGGCAGGCCTGGAGCTGCAGCAGACCCGTGGCATGGCCTACAACCCGCTGACGCAGCGCTACTGGCTCAACGAAGACACCAGCGTCAACTACCTGTTTGCCACCCGAAGGCCCGCATGAGCTTGGCTCGGTTCTCTGGCATTCAGGCGGTGCTGTTCGACCTGGATGGCACCTTGCTGGACAGTGCTCCCGACTTGGCGGCCGCTGCCGAGCGCATGCGTGCCAAACGGGACATGCCGCCACTGGGCCTGCCCGCCTACAGGGCGCTGGCCAGTTCCGGCGCCCGCGGCATGTTGCACATGGCGTTTGGGCTGGGTCCCGATGACGAGGGGTTCGATGCCCTGCGGCACGAGTTCTTCACCGAATACGAATCGAGCATGACCGAGCACTCCCGGATCTTCGACGAGGTTGAGGAATTGCTGACCGGTCTGCTCGACTCGGGCCTGCGCTGGGGGGTGGTGACCAACAAGTCGGAGCGTTTCACCCGGCCCCTGATCCGCTCGATGGCCTTGTTTGAAACCGCAGAAACCGTGATCAGCGGCGACACGACCGCACACGCCAAGCCACACCCGGCACCCCTGTTCGAGGCGGCGCGCCAGATGCGCCTGCCGCCCCAGGCCTGCATTTATGTCGGCGACGACCTGCGCGACATTCTTGCGGGCCGGTCGGCCGGCATGGGCACGGTGGCAGCGCTCTATGGTTATCTGGGCACAGGGCCCCATGTGAGCACCTGGGGGGCCGATGCCGAGGTGGATTCGCCCTTGCAGGTCTTGAAATTGATCGAACTGCCTTAAAATAACCAACTCAGGGGCTGCACTGGTTTCGACGTGGGTTCGGGCACGCAGCAGGGCATGTCGAGGTTCTGTCACCTCGTTAAACCGCAGAAAAAAACTAACTGCAAACGACGAACGTTTCGCACTCGCCGCTTAATCCGGTGAGCCTTGCAACAGCAGGCCGATAGGCTGGGCAAGGGCGGTCGCAAGACTGTCCAGGCTGCAAGGGAATCTTTATCGGCTGGCTTCGCGTCGGGTACCTTGGCGCGGAGTGAGACCAAAGGGTGCTGGTTGCCTGCGTAGCGTGTCGCTGCGCGACGCGGGTGGCGAGATCCAAATCAGACGACTACACATGTAGAACTGCGCGAAGAAGGCTTGCGGACGGGGGTTCAAATCCCCCCAGCTCCACCAACACAGGGTTTTGTGAGTCCAGTTGAGACCACAAAATCCAAATAAATCAAAGACTTGCCCGATCAATTGCTCCGGGTAGGTCCATCATGGTCCGCTTGCATCTAGCTCTTGCCCGGGTAACAATCCGGGTAACTGAACCGGCTTACCCGGTTCGCCAAGAGAGTTACCCGGATGCCAGCGACAGACCTACTCACCGACAAAGCCATTCAAGCCGCCATCAGGGCGGTCACTGCCGCGGGCAAGGCGCGCAAACTCAGTGACGGTGCTGGCCTGGTGCTTGATGTGAGACCAACCGGATCAGGATGGTGGCGCCTGCGTTTCTGGCGCGATGGCAAGGAGGGCATGCTCAGCTTGGGCACCTATCCCGATGTGACCTTGAAGGCTGCCAGGCGCAAGCGGGACGAGGCCCGGGCCGCCTGGGCCAATGGCGAAGACCTGAGCGAGCGCCGCAAGGCTGAGAAGGCCGAGCGCGCGCGCAAGCGCCAGGCCGCGGACCTGGAGGCTGCCGGGTTACCCGGTCCCGGCACCTTCGAGTTCGTGGCGCGCGAGTGGCTGGAGATCAAGCATCGACCGGCCGTGTCCGAGGGTCATGCCAAGACCACCCAGACCCGCCTGGAGAAGATGGTTTTCCCCTGGCTCGGTCGGCGCCCGATCGGGGAGATCGAGCCGCCTGAGCTGCTGGCCTGTCTGCGAAAAATCGAGGCCCGTGGCGCGCTGGAGACCACCCACCGAGTCAAAGACGCCTGCAGCCAGGTTTTCCGCTACGGGGTCTCAACTGGTGTGTGCGCTCGGAATCCCGCAGCAGACCTGCGTGAGGCTCTCAAGCCGGTGCCGGTTCGCCATTTCGCTGCCGTGGTGGACCCGGATGGGACGAAGAAGCTGCTGCGCGACATCGCTGGGTACCGAGGGAACCCAGTCACGTGCGCCGCGCTGCGGTTGTCGGCACTTTTGCTGCTGCGGCCTGGGGAGCTACGGCGGATGGAATGGGGCTGGGTGGACTTCGGGACGGCAACCCTCACGGTGCCCTCGGAAATGATGAAGCGACGCCTGTACGAGAAGGAGCACGGACCCGACCACATAGTGCCTCTGGTGCCGCAGGCCGTCGCCATTCTCCAAGAGCTGCACCCGCTCACGGAACACTCACGATTCGTTTTCCCAAGCCTGCTGACCCGCGAAAAGCCCATGTCCGACAACACAGTGCGGTCAGCCCTGCGCCGACTTGGGTACGGGAACGACGAAATGACCGCGCACGGATTCAGGGCCATGGCCAGGACGCTGATAGCGGAAGAGCTCGAAGTTGCTCCAGAGGTAATTGAGGCCCAGCTCGCGCACCAGGTTTCCGACGCCCTGGGTCGGGCCTACAACCGAACCCAGTTCCTTGCCCAGCGCCGAGACATGATGACCAAGTGGGCCGATTACCTTGATGCGCTGGCAGGGGTTTCCAATGTCGCATAGGAGCTCGTGGTACACCGGCCTCGGGGCTCGGCCGGCCATCCAGCGTCAGGAAGGTGTGCCATATCGACGGCATCCTCGGGCGTTGCGACGCGAGCTGGTGGAGAACATCAGGCGCGTCGAGGCCGTGCTGCAACGGCTGGGTTCTTCGTTGCATTGGTTCGATGCACTGCAAGGCTACCGGTCTCAGTTTTCTGCCGCCACGATGGCGCGTAGGTTCGGGGTGACGGGTGTCATGCGTGCTACCCCTACGGGAGGCGCCGGGGTGACGGGAGTCCCACCACCGGAGGCTCTCCAGAACCTGAGGGACTTGGATCTGTCCTTCCAACGAATTCACAACTACAACCCGGCCGACCACATGACGGAGGGTGTTGTTCGGTTGGTCTACGGCAGGCAGCGCTCGAAAGGCGTCACGTCGGAGGAGGTGGAGAGATTCCTCAGGCGTGAGAGGTTCCTTGAAAGAACACCGCGCGATCAGAAGGATCTGATCCGGCGCGCAATTGCAATGGTGGGCGAGACAAAGCACGCAACCGTCTACCGTGTCCGCGCGCGGATGCTTGACCAGGCTGCCAAGTAGTCAGCAAACGAGAGCCTACCGGACTAACTAGGACCTGAGAAGTACGGCCCGCCGTTCATGCGGTTGGCGGCCGAGGCCTGGTCGCAGCCCATTGATTTCAGAAGAAATTTTCTTAAGCGAGTCGCTTGCCTTGTCTCAGTAGCGATGAGAGGGCAACGTGGCGGGACATATTCGGACCCATCAGCGCGGGGTGTTCCTGCGCAGGATCGAGGTCGAAATGTTCCAACAAGACTCCAAGATGCCGGCGGCCCTGGCCGACTTGGCGCTCATTGATGCAGCAACGTGCGCACGTGCCGGCGGGATGAGCTCAAGCCGGTGGTATTCGCTCGTGCAAAGTGGCGTGGCGCCGAAGCCTGCGGTCAGCCAAGTGCGCTTCGTTCGCTGGCGGGTTGCGGATGTTGCAGCGTTCCTCGAAAAGCTGGCTTCCGATTCGACCATCGACGCCAGCGAGGCCAACCTTCGCCGGGCGAAGAATGCGCGTCACGCCGGGCTGCGAAAGCGGGCCAACCAATTGCAATCGGCTGCTGCTTGAGGGCGGGGCCATGGGTCATTTTCATCAACCTGGACCAGGATGCGGCCGCTTCGTTTGGAGGCGGCGCATGCGTCCGAAATTGGAGATGGCTCCCCAAGCTGTTGGCGCAGCCTGGGGGACCGGGGACGGTGGTCTGGGGTCGACCGGTGCCAATGGTGGCATGCTAGGGACGGCAGCGTGTCACTGCGGTCCTGGACGGACGGCAAGCCCAAGGTATACCTGCACAACCTGCGCCCGTTTCGCCTTGGTCGGTTGCAGGATCCAACAGCGAGCACCTCATCTTCTCACCGAGCGGAGGCGCGCCGCATGACTGCTGACGACGCCAAGCGCTGGGCTAACTTGCAGGCCAAGGCCGCCCTAGCTGGCCACACGTGTCGCCTCGACGGCGCCGGCCGCATCGTGTTGGCGCGCTGGGGTCGATCCATAACCTTCGGCAGCTTGGGCGATGCCGAGGCGTGGCTGGCGCGGGTCAGCGGGAAGGTGGCGCTGTGACCGCACCACTGACCCCACCCGACTGCGACCTCAAGGACTTCGCGTACATGCCGCTGGACGTGGCGCGACTTCGCCAGTCTGAGTTGGCCTCAGATGAGACGCCAGAGGTGTGTTGGGCTGCCGTCCTGCTCTGGTGTGCATCCTGGCACGAGGTGCCGGCTGGTTCGATCCCGAACAACGACCAATGGCAGGCCAAGCAGGCCGGCTACGTGGCGCGGGGAAAGATCGACGAGGCATGGGGGAGTGTCCGAGACGGGGCTCTTCGCGGCTTTGTTCTATGCGACGACGGCCGGCTGTACCACCCTGTGGTGGCCGAGAAAGCTCGTGAGGCTTGGAGCTCGAAGCAGCGCCACGCCTACGGAAAGATGCAGGATCGGATCCGGAAAGCCAACAAGCTCCGAACCGAGCAAGGGCTGGGTGCGATTGACGTTCCAACACTTGAACAGTGGGTTTCCAGCGGAAAGGTGGATCCCGTTCCGCCGGAAGTCGACACACCTTCCGCTGGAATTCCGCCGGAAAGCCCTCTTAAGGGAGAGGGAAAGGGAAAGGGAAAGGGAAGTAAAGGAGAGAGCGCGCAGCAAGCTGCACGCACCCTCACTCAACGCCCGCAGAGGGAGCAGACCACCCTGACGGCCTACCTTGAATCGTGCAAGGCCGCGGGGATCAAGCCGGTGCCTGAAGGCCACGCGATCCGACAATGGTGTGCCAATGCGGGGATCACCACTGAAATGCTGCAGGTGGCCTGGGTGCAATTCCGCGAACGTTATACCGAAGGCGAGAAGGGCAAGCGCAAGCGGTACATCGACTGGGCAAGCCACTTTGCCACGTCCGTGAAGGACAACTGGTTCGGGCTGTGGTTCATGGGCGATGACAACCGGCCGGCGTGGAGCTCGAAAGGGCTGATGCACAAGTCGGTACTCGACGCCAAGCATTCGCAGCTGGAGGTGGCCCATGCAGTGGACTGACCAGCCGTTTCCACCGATGGATGAGTCTGCGCCGCTTCGCGTGCCGCCTCACTCCATTGAGGCGGAATCCAGTGTGCTGGGCGGATTGCTGCTGGACAACGACGCCTGGGACCGGGTGGGCGACACGTTGGTCGAGTCTGATTTCTACCGCCACGAGCACCGCCTTGCCTACTCGGCCATCGCGGCGCTGGTCAATGCCAGCAGGCCGGCCGATGTGGTGACGGTGTACGAGCACCTGCAAAGCCTGGGCAAGGCCGACGAGGCCGGCGGACTGGCCTACCTCAACAGCCTGGCCCAGTACGTGCCCAGTGCGGCGAACATCCGGCGCTATGCCGAGATCGTGCGCGAGCGGGCCATCCTGCGAAGCCTTGCATCGGTCGGCGCCGAGATTTCAAGCGCTGCGCTCGCACCCTCCGCAAAGTCGGTGACGGAAATCCTCGACGAGGCCCAGCGGAAGCTGCACAACGTAGGGGATGCCGGCGCCGGGATGAAACAGGGGTTCCAGGGCATAGACGACCTGATGGTCCGGCTCATTGACGATGTGCAAGAGTTGGCGGACAGGCCGCTGGGGCAGATGCCAGGCCTTCCTTCTGGGCTTGTTGACTTGGACAGCTTGACCTCGGGCCTGCAAGCGGGCGATCTGGTTGTTCTGGCCGCACGTCCCTCGATGGGGAAGACCGCCTTGGCCATCAACATTGCCGAGCACGTGGCACTCAACGAGGGCCTGCCGGTGGCGGTGTTTTCCATGGAAATGGGAGCGGTCCAATTGGCCAGGCGAATTGCTGGTTCGATTGGCCGGATCAACCAGTCGAATCTTCGCACTGGCAGGCTCACCGATGACGAATGGCGACGCCTTACCGAGGCCGTTGAAAAGCTGAGCAGGACGCGCTTGTGCATCGACGAGACGGGCGGGCTCACCATTACCGATCTTCGGGCAAGGGCGCGCCGGCAGGCCCGCCTGTGCGGCGGAAAGCTTGGCCTCATTGTGGTCGACTACCTGCAGCTCATGAGCGTGGGCGCCGGGATGAGCTCGGAAAACCGCGCTACCGCGGTGGGGGATATTTCGCGCGGCTTGAAGCAGCTTGCGAAGGATCTGCAGTGCCCAGTGATCGCGCTCTCACAGCTCAATCGCAACGTCGAGGCGCGCACAGATAAGCGGCCGATGATGAGCGATCTGCGCGAATCGGGTTCTATCGAACAGGATGCCGACATCGTCATGTTCATCTACCGCGATGAGTACTACACGAAGGACGCCTGCCGGGAGCCAGGCGTCGCCGAGGTCATCGTGGGGAAACAGCGCAATGGCCCCACGGGCACGGTCAAGCTGGCTTTTATGGCGCACCTGAGCCGCTTTGAAAACCTGTCCCGCGACTACCTGGCATCTCTCCCTCGGCATCCACCGAAGCCGGCGCCGCGATACACGGAGGACGTTTGATGAGCTGGAACAACGTCTTCGCCCGCCTCAGCGACAGCGCGGATCTACCGTGCGCCAGCGAGCCCGCCAGGCATTCCTTCAACCCGCGGCCGGCCGGCGAAGTGCGACCGGGCAGCGCTGCGGATGCGGTCCTGAGCGTGCTGCTCGAAGCCGGCGCGCAGTTCATCCCCTGCAGCGCAGTCGTGCGGCTGACCGGTCGGACCCCGAAAGCCGTGTCCTGGGCCCTGATCTACCTGCGCAGCCTGGACCTGATCGAGGCCATCGCCGACGACGGCCGCAACGTCCGGTACCAGCGCTACCGCATCACCGAGGAAGGCACCCGATATGCAGGAAGTCGCCCATCACCAACTGCTCAAGCGCGCCCGGGACGCCTGGTACGCGATGCGCAAGCGCTGCTTGAATCCGAAGAATCACGCCTGGCCGCGCTACGGAGGTGCTGGGATCGTGATCTGCCCCCAGTGGGGGACCTTCGCCCAGTTCCTGGCGGACATGGGGCTTCCGCCGACATCGACCGCCTGGCTCGGCCGCAAGGACGTGAAGAGCCATTACACACCGGCGAACTGCATGTGGACGACGCCACCGGAGCAGCAAAGGCGCCGGGCGTTCTGTCATCGGGTGCCGCTCAAGGACGGCCAGGTGCTGACCGCCGCGGAGGTTGCCCGACTCCCGGGAATGCCCAGCTTCTGGGGCGTGAGAAACCGGCACCAGCGCGGGTTCGGCCTGTCGCCCGACCAGCCCCGCAAGCTCTACCGCACATCCACCTGGATCCACTGGCAGGGCGAGACCTTGCCGAGTCCGGAGTGGGCCCGCCGCCTGGGCATACGGCCGCAGGCCTTGTGGCATCGACTGCGCCGCATGCCCGTTGACCAGGCCATGAAGCCAGGACCCTACCGAGTACACAAACCCAAGGAATCCACCGCATGAACTCCGCTGAAAAGTACGTCGCTGAATCGTTGGCCGCCAGTGGGCTGGCCGTCATTTCCGGACCGATTGCCGCAAGCCTTCGTCCTGATCTGTGGCGGGCCGGAACCGAGGCCGGCATGGATCTGGCCCGGCTGAAAGTCGCCAACCGCCCAGGGGTGGCGCGCTACTCGGTTCAGTTCGAGGGCTTGAACCGGCCAGTGGAAGTCCTGGCCCGCAGCGCAGACCGTCTGGCGCTTCGCCTGGAATGGGTCACCGGTTTCCGTGCGACCGACATCGATGTGGTCGAGCCGCCTCAAGGCACCCGGCCCAAGCCTGCACCGCTAGCGGTAAAGCCCGATCCGCGGGCCGATCGGTATCCCAGCGTGGTCACGAAAGAAGAGGGGCGCCAGTGCGGGGATTGCGAACACTTCACCGCCGGTCGTACTTGCATGGCCAGCGAGGTGTCTGGCATTGAGCGACCGCACGGCGGAACCCGTCGTCGCTGCCTTGGCTTCACGCCGACGTTCCAGAACCAGGACCAGCGCAACGGCCGCCAGCTGTGGCCAGAGGTTCAAGCCCAACCTACCAGCCATTCACAGGGAGAGTGTGATGTCCGCTAAATTCCAGGGCTTTGCCCAGGGCCTGGGCTTCGGCTACGGGATCGTCAACAAATTCCAAGCCGCGCGCGACCAGTCGGAGCTGCGCAAGGTGGCTGATGCCAAGCCGGAGTTTTCCGAGGGATTCACCCAGGAGGATGGCGAAAAGCTGCGCGCGGCAGCCGAGTCCGGCCAATACGACATCGGTTTCGATGACAAGGCCGGCGGCTATACCGTCACGCCACGATCGGACCCATCCCAGGTCGGTGTGATCAAGCAGCGCGGTGTGACCGATTTCCTGGGCAACCGGTCGGAAGGGAAGATGTCCGAGCGCCAGGTGGATGATGCACGCCACCGGGCGATGGCCGGCATCGTCTCCAGGTCCGACCCGGTGTCTGGCCGCCGCATGATGCGCGATCTCGAGCGCGACGCGCGCGAAGACCAGCGTTTCGAGTGGGAGGCGCGCCGGGCTGACCGCGAAGGTCGCCAGTTTGAGCGCGAACAGGCCAACGAGGAATTTGAAAGGTCCTTGGCCGGCGAAGTGTCCGCTTTCATGAAAAGCCGCCTCGGCGGCCAGGACGGCACTCCAGCCCGCCCAGCGACCATGGACGATTTCATTGCCGCGTCCCAATTCAAGGTGGGCAAGCTGATGGAGGCCGGCCAGACGGAAAAAGCCGGCAAGATGATTGCCGAGCTCGACGCCCAGGCGTTTACCAAGATCCAGCTGGAGAGCAAGCAACGCGACGAGGCGCTGGCCGTGACCGTCGGCAAGGTGGCGTCCGGCGACCTGGACGCGGCAAAGGACTTCTACAACCGATTCCTGCCCGATGGCGCGAATGTCACCAGCATTTCGCGCGACCCCAATGGGCAGATCGTGATCCAGCGCGAGACGGTGGACGGGCAGAAGTTGCCGCCGACCATGCTGCAGAGCACGGACCAGATGGTGGCCACGCTGGCCACGTTCAAGGATCCGATGGCAGTCTACAACTGGTCCCAGGGTGAGCTGCGCAGCCGCCTGGCGCTGGCTGCTGATGCCAGGGCCGGCCGAGCCGAAGGTCGGGCCGCAGCGCGCGACCAGCGGGAGCAGCAGGCAGAAGCCGAGCGGGCCCGTGCTGGCATCAACCTGTTCCAGGAACAGAACCCCAACGCCACGCCCGCCCAGATCGAGGCGGTTCGCACTGGTGTGCTGCCGCCGGTGCAACAACAGAAGCCGGGCAGCTTCAAGACCGAGGCGGGCGACATCACGGCGCTTCTGGCAGATCCGGCCATGGACGCCAAAGGCCGGCCGATTATGGACCCACTCACCGGACGACAGGTGGTCAATCGCAACCCTGCCCGGGAACGTGCCTTGTTTCAGTTCATGGCAGAGAACGGCATCACCGACACGAACGAGGGCATCCAGCGGTTCATTCAGGCACAGCAGGGTGGTGCACGTGGTCCGTCCGGTGGGCCAGCGCCAGACGCTCGGCCAGCGCTGCAGCGCGGGCAGATCGTCAACGGGTATGAATACCTCGGGGGCGACCCGAAAAAGCAATCGAGCTGGCGCCAGGTGACGACCGGACATGTGAAGTGAACGGGAGGACTGCAACATGAAGCCATGGGAACAAGACTGGGCCGCGCTGACCGAGAACGAAAACCGCAAGCCTTGGGAGGTGGAGTGGGGGGAGGGCGTCGAGCTGAAAAGTCGCAGCGCGCTCGGAGTTGCTGGCGATGTTGGCAGGAGTCTGGCCGGTGCCGCCGTTTCGGCCGTTGGCGCGATACCTGTCGCGGCAGGGCGTCTCGTTCGCGAAGGCGGTGAAACGCTGCTGGGTTTGTCGATGGATGAGGCCCAGCGTCTGGCCGAGGCCGAGGGTACGCCGGAAAAGGCAGCCAGCTGGTACGAGCGCTCCAACCGTCTCAACCCCGCCTCGCTTGCTGGCCGCGGCCTGGAATGGGTTGGCGGGAAGATCTCTGCGGCCGGTGACGCCATCCGTGATTCGCGGTCCGAGACAGCCAAGGAGCTTGCGCGAAAGTCCACCCCGGACGGCGACATCACCAAGCCATCGACCTGGACCATGGGCGAAGACCCGAGCGCAGAGGGCATGGTGCACGTGCTTTCCGACGTGACGGGCAGCATGGCGCCGCCGGTGGCCGCAGCAATTGCCACGCGCGGTCGATCGGCAGCAACCCAGATGCGTGCTGGCGCGGTCACGGTCGCAGGTCAGGTGGGCGGATCTGCGATCGAAGAGGCCCGGGAGTACCTGGACGGGATGGACAACGACACCCTGGTGCGAGTCTCCCCAGTGTTCCGTGATTTGCTGGCCCGGGGCCTGGATGAAGCCGATGCCCGAAAGTATCTGGAGCGCAAGGCCGAGAATGCCGCTGCGACGATGGCCGCGCCGGTTGGCGCTGTTGGCGGCCGTGCCACGGCGGCACTCTTGGGAAACCGAGGTACCGAAATGGCATCCAAGGTCACCACCCGCACTGGCAAGGCGATCCTGCTGGGCGTCCTGGGGGCTTCCGAGGAAGGCTTGCAGGAGGTCGCCGAGGGAATGGCCACCCGGGCCGGCATCAACAAGGGCGCCAGCACCGACCGGAGTCTGACCGAGGGGACTTTTGGCGAGGCCCTGCTGGGCGCCAAGGGTGGCGGTACCGTCGGAGCTGCACGCGGCGCGCTGGCCGGGCGCCGCACGCGCCAGGCACCCACCGAATCCGATCAGGTAGACGCCCCGCCGGTCGTCGAGCCCAGCGCAAAGCCCCAGACACAGCCGCAGGCGGCAGAACCTGAGGCAGCGCCTGCACTGCTCCGATCACCTGACCAGCCACCACCTACAGGCACCAGCGAATCGAACCTGGACCAGCAACAGATTGGCGCCCGCCTTGCCGAGCTGGAGATCGAGGCGCAAATGCGCCAGCTCAAGCCCTGGGAAGAGTACGAGCGTGCCGAACTGGCCGAGCGCCTGGACGTTGAAGACCAGGCGCAAGCCCCTTCAATGGACACTGACCAGGACACGCAGGCGTCGCCTGCCATGTTGGTCGAGCCGGACGCCGACCCCATGGCAATGGCTCAACCCCAGGTCAGCGAAACCGCAGACACCGCCGCTGGCCCCCAGGCCCTGCAGAACCGGGACAGATCGCGTGCCGCATCGGTTGCCCAGATGGCCGACATCGCGCGTAACCCCGACTACATGCGACTGGCCACCAGCCGGACGCCGGAGGCAGGGGCCCCGATGGTCTTTGCCGTGGGCGACGAAATGACCTTCGTCCCGCAGAGCAACGCCGGCCGCACCGATGTGGCCGTCATGAGCGATGGCCAGCGTGTGCCCTTCCGCTATGCCGTGGTCGAAGCCAGCAATGTGCAGCCGTCGAACCTGGCTGACGGGAGCAGCAATCCGCTCTTCGACGGGGAAGTGCTGGGCACCCTCAAGGCCCTGAACAATGGCCGAGTGGCCGGGTTGCGCGCTGCCTACGAGCAGGGCAATGCCGATCGCTACCGCGCCGAACTGATCGCCGACGCTCAGGCCCACGGTGTGCCGGTGGAGGTGATCCAGCGCACCCGCAATCCCATCCTGGTGCGGGTCTACTCGGAGCGGTCCAACACCCCGGACATGGCGGCCAAGAGCCAGGGCCAGAGCCTGGGGATGTCGCCGACGGAGCTGGCGCGTCAGGATGCACAACACATCGACACAAGCGTGCTGGCGGTGTATCAGCCGGCAGAGGTCAACAGTGCGGCCAACCGGGATTTCGTGCGCGCGTTCGTCGGCCGTCTGAATCGGGCCGGCCAGGACGTGGCCACCCTGATGACCGCCGACGGCACCCTGTCCCAGGCTGGACGGCAGCGCCTGCAGGCTGCACTGATGCAGGCCGCGTATGGGGACGCGGATCTGGTGGCCGAGCTGTTCGACAGCCTGGACACCGACATCAAGGCCATCGGCGAAGCGCTCAAGGCCGTGGCCGGTGAGTGGGCCAACATGCGCGACAGTGTGCGCCAGGGTCTGGTTAACCCCCAGGTGGATCTCACTGCGAACCTGTTGCAAGCGGTGCACATGATCCGCCGGGCGCGCGCCGAGCGCCGCTCACTGCACGACATGACCATGCAGCCGGATCTGATGACCGGCGAGGTGCCTGACCCGCTGACGTTGGGCATGCTGCGCATGTTCTACCGGGGGGCCTACCTGATCACCCAACGAGGCCGCGAGGCCATGGTCGGTATGCTGCGGGACTACGTGCGCGCGGCGATGACAACTACCGCTGGCGCTGACATGTTCGGCGACCAGGTATCGCCCACCCAGATCCTGGAGGGCTTCAACGAACAAGGAGAACCCAATGCGCAAACTGCAACCCAAGACCGCGGCACAGAACCCACTGGCCGCCCGAATCCTGGCGTCCGTCCTGACCAAAGCGGCCGAGGAAACCTACGACACGACGACGATGCGGGAAGCCAAGCAGCTGGCCCAGCTGGCCGAGCAGCACCAGCAGAACAAGGCGCCGCTGAGCCGTCTGCCAGTGTAGGCACCGCTGAGCGCCAGGCGCTGGACAGCCTGCGCCAGGAGGCGCTGCGGATTGCGCGCACTGGCGCCTTTGCCAAGCGGGGCATGACCTTCGAGGACGGCCCCGACGGCACCCGCATCCTGTTCAAGGGCCAGCAGGTTGGCACGCTCACCGGGCAGCGAAGCCGGCAGAACGTCATCCGTGCAATTCAGGAGTTCGATGCTGGGGAGCGCACCTACAATGAAGGTGCACAACAGGCCCAGCAAAATGAGCGAGCAGACACCGACCGAGCGACTGGCGGAAATCGACCGGCAGTGGGACGCCCTGATCGCCAAGTCGGAGGCCGGGAAGCTGGAGCCGGGCGAGCGCCTGCAGATGGATCTTCTGGAGGAAGAGGCGATGCAGGTTCGGGCCCAGATCCGGTCCGAGCAGCGCAAGGCCCAGCTGATCAGCAGGCGCAGCGACGCGGCGCCCAGGTAGCCGCCGAGCCCCGCATCGAGGATGTCGGCGAGCAGCTCTACGCCAACCGCCGCAACTTCACCGGCCGCGGCCTCAAGTGGGACGATGTCCGGGATCTGAACGACACGCTCAAGGTCAAGGAAGTCACCAAGGCCAAGGTTTGGCCCCGTCCGGACTACGAGAAGCTGGTGGCCGACGGCATGCCCCAGGTGGTGGCCCGCCTGGTCAAACAGGTCTACGACGGCATAAGCGCCGGCCCGACGCTGGCCAGCGGCAAGGCGCCGACTGATGCCGATCTGCAGCGCTACATCGACACCCTGAGCAAGGTGCGCGAGGGCCTGTTTGCCTTCGTCAATGACGGCCAGCGGGTGGCCAGCTTCGCCCAGGGTGTGCTGGCCACCATCAAGCGCGACGCATCGGCCATAGGTCCGGTGTCGGTGATCGACATGGCCAGGGAAGCCATGGACCCTCAGGGCGTGGCGACGGTGTTGCTGCGCCAGGTGTGGCCCGAACAGTTCGCCGAGGGAATGCCAACGGTCGGGCGGTTTCGGCGTGGATCGGATGCCCACCAGGAGCTGGCGATCATCGGCGGCAACAAGGCACTGGGCGCGATGCAGTTCGTGCGCGATGACCTGCGCAAGTGGGTGGCCGATCTGGAAAAAGGCTGGCCGGCCAAGCGCGAAGCCTGGCAGGTCCAGGGCTACCGCGTGCTCGGCCCGGACGAGTACCGCCTGGACCAGTACGAGGGCGCACGGGGCACGGTGAACTACATCCGGCCGGTGCAGGGGCGTGGATCCTGGTCGAGGTCCGAGCCCTTCACCGGTGGCAAGTTCGCCCTGGTGCTGGACGGCGGGTCCTTCGCCCAGGAGTTCGACACCCGGGAGGCGGCCATCGAGGCGGCGCGCGAGAAGGTCAAGCGCCAGGCGGGAGCTGGCCAGGATGTGCGCGGCACCAACATCGAAGAGGCCGAGCGCACCGGTCCGGCGCGGCGCCAGGAAGGCGAGGACATCACGTCGCAGCGCCTGATGGAGACCTTCGGCTTTCGGGGCGTCAACTTCGGTCGCGAGGGCTGGATCAAGCAGGCCGAGCGCCAGGCGTACCTCAATCAGGCGTTTGACGGCCTGATGGACCTGGCCGAGGTGCTGGGCGTGCCGCCCAAGGCGATGAGCCTGGACGGAAAGCTGGGCATCGCCTTCGGCGCCCAGGGCAAAGGGCGGTTTGCTGCCCACTTCGTGCCTGGCTACAACGAAATCAACCTCACCCGCACCAAAGGCGCCGGCACGCTGGCCCACGAGTGGGGGCATGCGCTGGATCATCACTTTGCGCTGCAGGCTGGGCTGGAGAAGGACGCCGAGCCGTTCCTGTCTGAGCACGCCAGCAAGGGCGAGAAGACCGACCGCATGGTGTTCGAGGATGGCCGCTACGTGGCCAAGAAGGATGTGCCGACCTTCGGCGACGGCATCCGCCCGGAGATGGTGATGGTCTTCCGGGACATCTACCAGGCCATGACCAAGCGCAACGAGTCGCCGGGGGAGGCAGCTGCCCGGCGCCAGCGTGCACAGGAGTCAGCGGACCGGCGCCTGGCGCAGTGGTTGCGGGCGGCGAGGCTTCGCATCGAGGAAAGTCCTGCGTCGAACAAGGCCGATCTGCTGGCCGAGTTCGACCAGCACGCCGAGAAGCTGCGCGAGGGAGACACGGGCGACGGGTACGAGCGGGCCGGAAAGCAGACGTTCAGCACCAGGGTGGCCGCGGTGCGCAACCTGATCAAGGACGCCACCGGTCGCGTCTGGTCCCTGGACGAAACCAACGGCCTGGAGGCTGCTGCCAGCTACGTGCGCAGCCTAGCCGGCAAGCAGGATGCCGACGGTGCCCACGAGCCACAGAAGGTGGCCACCCAGTACAAGGGCGACAGTCGGGCGATGGACACGGCCAAGGGCGGCAAAGCCTACTGGAGCACCCCCACGGAGATGTTTGCCCGGGCTTTCGAGCTGTACGTGCACGATGCCCTGTCCCGGCGCGGTCAGCGCAATACCTTCCTGACCGATGCCGAGCAGCGGGCGGCCAAGCCTGCCCAGATCCCCGACACCAGCAGCCCAACCGCCCGCGCCAGCGGTGCCATGCGCGACCTGTTCCTCTACCCGGTGGGCCAGGAGCGCCAGGCGCTGCGCCAGGCATTCGACGCCCTGGTGGGCCAGATCAAGACCCGCGAAACCGAGCAGGGCGTCGCCTTGTTCAGCCGCAAGGACCAACCCTATACTGACCGCAATGGACCCGACAGCACCCCGACACCCCGCGACCGCGCCGACATCGAAGGCCTTGAAGCCATCGTTGACGATGGAAATCGGGGCGCCATCAACGCCGGCAGCGCCCGACGTGCCCGTGAAGTCCACCCATTCCGATGGGTTCGTCTGCCTGACCTTCATGGACTTGGGGCCATCGCCTCTGCCTTCGGCAAGCGAGTCGTCGGATTCGACGTCACCGCCGAGGTTCTGAGCCGCGAATTCGGGTTCTTCAACGGCGTCACCCGACCGGGACGGGACAACCGCATCTTTATCAACGCCCGTTCGGACCGGCCGCACCTGGCGGTGCTCGGTCACGAAATGGCGCACCAGCTCAAGCGCGACCGGCCGGACCTGTTCCAGGACCTGGTTCAGGCCATTCGCCCCTACGTGAAGGCACGCGAGTACGGGGAGGGATTCGCCCGCTCGGCGGTCGCCCGGTATTCCTACCCCCAGGGTGCCAGCGCGCAGCAGCGCGACGCTGCCGTGCGCGAAGAGTTCATCGGCGAAGTGCTCTCCGACGGGTTCATGGATCCGGGCTTCTGGCGCGCAGTCGGCGACCACAACCCCAGTCTGTTGCAGCGCCTGGCCGCCATGGTGCAGCGCATGATCGAGTCCATCCGCGAGGCCACCGGCTACACCGCCAGGACATCGCAGTACCTGAGCGACTACGAACGGGTGATGGCCATCGCTGGTCGGGTCATGGCCGATTACGGACTGAGCGTGCCAGGGCTGGACGGCCAGACTGGAGGCCCGGCGTTCAACCGCCAGGGCGAAGCGGTGGATTCCCCAGCCTTCCGGTCCTGGTTCGGCGACAGCAAAGTGGTCGACGAGCAGGGGCGGCCCAGGGTGGTCTACCACGGCACCCGTCGCGACTTCTCCGCGTTCAAGCCTGCCCGCGTGGCCGGCGTGGCCAGCGGAACCGAGGCCTCTGCCGAACTGGGTCACTTCTTCTCGGATGACCTGGTGTACGTCGATGGCCTGCTGGAAGAGGGGCCTGACACCTTCGCCGAGGGCTCCAATGTCATGCCGTCATTCCTGGCCCTGCGATACCCGAAGATCGAGCCGATGCAGAAGATCCAGGACATTGAGGAATCCTGGACCCCTGAACGGGTGAAGCGGTACCGAAAGAACCTGGAGCGCCTCGGGCATGACGGGATCATCTTCCGCGGCCGCAACGCCAGCGAGTACGTGGCTTTTGGCCCGGAGCAGATCAAGAGTGCGGTTGGCAACCGCGGCACCTTTGATCCGCTGAGCCAGGATGTGCGCTTCAACCGCAACGAGGGAGGCGAGGGCGACCAAGCCAACGTCACCAGCATGCTGACCACGGGCTGGGCGCGGGCAAAGGCCAGGGTGCAGGAGCTGACCAGTCCGGCCGCTATCGACCGGCTGCTGTACGAGTTCCAGGACAAGCTGATCGACCTGCGCCGGCTGCGCGCGCATATCCAGGAGCTGGGCGGCACGATAACCGACCTCAATGATGCGTACCTGGGTGAAGAGCTGTATCACAAGCGCCTGGCCAAGCGGACGGCCGACTTCCTGGACAAGGAGCTCAAGCCGCTGCTGGCTGACATGCGCGCCCGCGCCGTGAAGCTGCCCGAGCTGGAGCGCTACCTGCACGCCCGCCATGCGCCCGAGGCCAACAGGGTGCTGGCCGAGCGTAACCCGAACCAGTCGATGCTGGACACCTACCGGCAGGAGGCCGCCAAGACCGTGCGTGACCTTGAGCAGCAGCTGCAGCGCGCCAAGGCACAGGGCAGCGCCACCACCGCGATCGAGGAAGCGCTGGCCATTGCCCAGGAAGAATCGGCCATGTGGATCGGAGCCCAGGCCTTCACCGGCTCAGAATCCAAGCGCCTGGCGCTCTCTGGCATGAGCGACGAGGAAGCCAAGGCCCACATCGCCGGACTGACCCCGGACAAGCGCAAGCACCTGGAGCAGCTGGCCGCCATGGTGGACCAGATGCAGGCCAAGACCCTGGGGGAGCTGGAGTCCTACGGCCTGATGGATCGGGCCACACTCAACGCCTGGCGCTCGACCTACAAGCACTATGTTCCGCTGCACCGCGACGAAGCCAAGGCCGAGAGTGACCGGCACCCGATTGGGCAGGGCTACAGCGTCAAAGGGTCGGGCACCCGTAGCCGGGTCGGGTCAAACGAGAAGGTCACGAACATCCTGGCCCACATCGCCATGCAGCGCGAGGCCGCGCTGACCCGGGGCGAGAAAAACCTGGTGGTCAAAAAGCTGTACCTGATGGCGGCCCAGAATCCGGACGAAGAGCTCTGGAGCCTGGACGCGCCGCCCAAGATCAAGACCGTGGACCCGCGCAATGGGACCGTGCGCACCACCATTGATCCGACCTACAAGCATCGGCCCAACGTCCTCATGGTCCGGATCGCCGGCCGGGATCGGTCCATCGTGTTCAACGAGCACAACCCCAGCGCCGTGCGCCTGGCTGAGTCCATGAAGAACTTGGACATCGGCGACCTGCACGTGGTGCTGGGCCTGACCGCCAAGGGCACGCGCTGGTTTGCCAGCGTCAACACCCAGTACAACCCCATTTTCGGACTGGTGAACTTTGCCCGCGACGTTCAGGCTGCCATGCTGCAGCTGAGCACCACCCCGCTGGCTGGCCAGCAAAAGGCGGTGGCGTCGAACGTCTTCACGGCCATGCGCGCAATCTACCGCCAGCGCCGGGGTAAGGCCTCGCGCAACAACCAGTGGACCGCGCTGTGGGATGAGCTCGAGAACGTCGGGGGCACCACCGGATACCGAGACCTGTTCGCGGATGCCGACGACAGGGCCAAGGCACTGGCCAAGGAGCTGGGCGCGCTTGACCGCGGCCAGGTTTCCAAGGCTGCGCATGCCGTGGTGGACTGGCTGAGCCACTACAACGAAGTCATGGAGAACGCGGTTCGACTGGCCGCCTACAAGGTGGCGCTGGACCAGGGCATGAGCAAGGAGAGGGCGGCCAGCCTGGCCAAGAATCTGACCGTCAACTTCAACCGCAAGGGGCGCCAGACCCGTGAGCTGGGCGCGCTGTATGCCTTCTTCAATGCCGCCCTGCAGGGTACCGCCCGGATGGTGGAAACCCTCAAGGGACCGATCGGCAGGCGGATCATGTTCGGCGGGGTGGCACTGGGCGCCATCAACACCCTGATCGGCATGGCCTTGATGGGCGGTGACGATGAGGACGAGCCGGATAACTGGGAGAAGATCCCCGACTTCATCAAGCAGCGCAGCCTGATCATTCCCCTGGGACGCGAGGACTACCTGAGCATTCCCATGCCGCTGGGCTACCACGTCTTCCCGAACATCGGACGCGCCGCCGTCGAGTTCGCCATGGGTGAGAGTCACAAGTCACCCGGGCGCCAGGTGGGCGACCTGATGATGATCCTGGTAGACGCCTTTAACCCGGTGGGCGGCGCCGAGAACCTGGGCCAGATGGTGGCGCCTACCGTCATCGACCCGGTGGTGGCCCTGATGCAGAACCGCGACTGGACCGGTCGGCAGATCTACCGGGCCGACTTGAGCAGCCTCGACCCGACACCTGGCCACACCCGAGCCAAGGACAGCGCCTCGACCGTCTCCCGTGCCCTGTCCGAGTCCATCAATGCGATCACCGGCGGCAACGAGTACCGGCCAGGCGCCTGGAGCCCGACGCCCGACCAGATCGACTACGTGTTCGGCCAGCTCACCGGCGGCCTGGGGCGCGAGCTGATCAAGGTCAACCAGACGGCCAGCTCAGCCGTCACCGGTGACGAGCTGCCGCCGTACAAGGTGCCGCTACTGGGCCGGGTGTACGGAAATACCCGCGGCACTTCTGGCCAGTCCGAGCGGTACTACGAGAACATCCGCCTTCTCAACGAGCTGGGCAACGAAATCAAGGGGCGCCAGGCTGCCGAGGAAGACGTCGACGAGTTCAAGCGCGCCGAGCCCCTGACCGAGCTGGTGCTGCTGGGCAACCGCACCCAGGAGCACATCCAGAAGCTGCGCACCAAGCGGCGCCGGATCGCCTTGAAGGCTGAGGACGGTTTCCGTGAAGAAGTGCGGGAGGTCGATCTCGAAATCGCCGAGGCCATGGCCAGGGTGAACAACGAGGTCAGCCGAGTGCGAAGGGAGGCCCGCCAATGAGCACCACGGAAGTGCGTGGCCTGCAGGCGCGTGACATCCTGGCCGCCCGCGCCAGGGTCGTCTGGGACAAGGTCAACGCCGCCGGCAACGGCGACCACTGGCTGGCCCAGCTCGTGCTGAAAGAGTCCCAGGCCCCTTCATACAACCTGGTCACCTGGAGCCCGGAAACGGGGGCCGTGTTCGACTGGTGCGTGGATCTGGACGACGGTCAGTAAGGAGCCGGTACCGCATGTTCACCCCAAAGCAAGCCGCTTTCATAACCGAGTACCTGGTCGACAAGAATGCGACCCAGGCAGCCATCCGCGCCGGCTATTCGGCCAGGACGGCAGCTGCGATCGGCGAAGAGAACTTGAGAAAACCTGACATTCGGGCCGCCATTGACGACGCGCTGAAACGGCTGGCCGAAGCGACCATGACTGAGTCCGAGTGGGTACGCCGGCGCCTGCGAGAGGAAGCCATGGAGTTCGGGCCAGATGCCAGTCATTCAGCCCGGGTCCGGGCCTTGGAGATCCTGGCCAAACTCAACGGCGACTTCGAGAAGGACAACCGGCAGAAGGGGCTGGCAGCTGCCGAGTTCCTGGCCGGCCTGCAGTCCAACGTCATCGGCCCGGTGCGGGATCCATGCGGGGATGACGATGTGGTGTGACCGATTTCCTGTGGAGCATAGGCGACATCGTGGTGAGGTCTCCCAGCGAATCCACTGCTTACCTATGGCTTTCTTGACGGGCCGCTTGGTAGCTCGGGTACTTTCTCTACTGATCGTTCAGCAATGGAAAGCATCATGATGTCCCATGCCTTGTTCACAAAGAAGCCACCGATCACGACCAGAATTGTCAGAATAACGCTGGCGGCATAGATTTTGTGAGTGACCCCAGACAGCTTCTCCTCAAGCTTGTCTGTTTTCTCGTCAGCCCGCTCTTGGGCTCGCTGCATTTGAGCGAGGGTTGCTTCCATTCGCCCCATTGCTTGCTGGATGTCTCCGAGCTGCTTCCACACAAAGGGCGAGTAGTCTCCGCCACCACCTGCTCCAGGCGGTGGAGTCTGAGGTTGTTGTGGCACTGTCTCTGGGGGTGCCGCCTCTGCATGTGGCGCCTTTGCTCTTGTTGCCATCACGAGGCGGCCTCAAACCGAGACTTTAACCACTCCCACATATCAGCAGACCCGCGACCATAGTAGGCGCCGACTGATGTGATCAGAACAGATGACAGTGAGGGGGCCGTGCCCTCTGGCTGCCCCGTGATGCCAAGCGAATTGGAGAGTTCGACACTAGGGATGGTGTTCAAAACCCCGGTCAAGCCCGGATAGCGTGAGCGAGTTGCGACCGGAACAATGGCGTCATGACCCAACAAGAACTTGGCCTGAACCTGAGCACACGGCGCACGCGCAAAGCCGTGTTCCTCGACGAGATGGACCTGGTGGTGCCGTGGACGGAGTTGCTGTCGCTGATTGCGCCTCATGCACCTCGTGCCAAGACCGGACGCCCGCCGTTTGAGCTGGTGACGATGCTGCGCATTCATTTCCTCCAACAATGGTTCGGCCTGAGTGACCTGGCCATGGAAGAAGCCCTGTTCGAGACCACGCTGTACCGCGAGTTCGCGGGCCTCTCCAGCGTTGAGCGCATCCCGGACCGGGTCAGCATCCTGCGCTTTCGCCATCTGCTCGAAGAACACCAACTGGCCCCGCAGATACTGGCCGTGGTCAACGCCACCCTGGCCGACAAAGGCTTGATGCTCAAACAAGGCACAGTGGTGGACGCCACCTTGATTGCCGCGCCCAGTTCGACCAAGAACCAGGACGGCGAGCGAGACCCCGAGATGCACCAGACCAAGAAGGGGAACCAGTGGCACTTTGGCATGAAGGCGCATATCGGCGTGGATGCCGACTCGGGCCTGGTTCACACCGTGGTCGGCACGGCCGCCAACGTCAATGACGTGACGCAGGCCGGCGCGTTGGTTCATGGCGAAGAAGCGGATGTGTTCGCTGACGCCGGCTACCAGGGCGTGGCCAAACGCGAAGAAGTCCAAGGCATCCAAGCCAACTGGCATGTGGCCATGCGCCCGGGCAAACGCCGCGCGTTGGACAAGGACACCCCCATGGGCGCCGTGCTCGAGCAGCTTGAACACGTCAAGGCCCGCATCCGAGCCAAGGTGGAACACCCGTTCCGGGTCATCAAACGTCAGTTCGGACACGTGAAAGTGCGTTACCGGGGACTGGCCAAGAACACGGCGCAGTTGCACACGCTGTTTGCGCTGAGCAATCTGTGGATGGCGAGGCGTCGGCTGTTGCAAGGGTTGCGGGCATGAGTGCGTCGGCAAGCAGCCGAGGGACCGCCAGAACTACGAAAACGGGTGGTTCAAACGCAGAAACTGCGTTGAATTCACCGATTCTGGGCCCCGCTGTTTCATGTCGTGGCAAGCTGCCCGCTATCGGCTGGCGCCAAACGTGTTTTGAACACCATCCCTAGTTCCGGGGAAAGAAACGATCCAACCACCTGCGCCGGCAAGTTTGAACCTATCGCGTTCAGGCAGCCCCTCTGTGACGACTTCATCGATTCTTTCGATGTTGTTTGCAAGCGGGGTGATCAAGAATATTGCCATCTCGGTGAGAGTCTATTGTTTTTTCCTGTGCACAACCTGTGGAAAAAAACAAATCTCATCAGTCTTGTGGCTACCTACAACTGTCTAGATGCGCCTGTGTCACAGGTATGACGGCCTTTTGGGCGCTCTCACACCGAACTTTGGGCCACGACCTTGCGCTGGCGATTGAGCAGCGCACTTGGTTGGCGGCCTAGAATGCAAAGGGCCATTGCCCGCGTGGAGTGCCCTTGTACAAGCCACCTATCCCCGTTCTCTTGCTCGACCTCGGTGACGACGGCGGCATGACCGACCTGCGGGGGCAGTTTGCCATTGCCAAGGCCTACGCCGACACGGCACACATCGCCGGTGAGTTGGGCGAGAGCTCGAACCTCCTGGCAATGGCGTTCCCCGCATTCATCTGCTCAAGCTTCGCGCTGGAACTGTTCATGAAGCTCCTGGTCGTGCGCGGGCGAATTGCCGCTGGTGGGCAGCTCAAGCGTGCCGACGGACACAACGTGAAAGACTTGTGGCGCGAAATCCCCGAACAGGACCAGGTCGCGGTGGCCGGGTTCTTTCGGAACGAGTCTCGAAGTCCGCGCTCCCGCCCCGGCTCGGTGTTGATGGACGTTTTCGAGCGCTCGCTGAATGACCTTGATGACCGACCTTTCGTCGAGTGGCGCTACGTGCACGAGCGCAAAGGGGTGGAGTTGCTGCGGCATGGGCAGCTTGTCGAGGTGCTGGATGCGTTCGGAAGGGCAGCCGCCTACTTGCTCACCCAGGACGGGTTGGCGGGCGTCGCACCTTCGACAGGAGAATCTGCCGCAGGGAGTTGACCGTGGTCAGGATTGACCTGGCCGGGCCAACTCGATCTGCTACATCTGTGGAATCAGGAGGTTTGCCACCGTGAGGCAGAGCGCCACGGCGAAAAGGATGAAGGTTCCGACGCCAAGACCCAAGGCCACGTAGCCAAGGCGCACCCATATGGCCGGCAAGCTGTAGGGCAGCGTTTGCTCGAAAGTTAAGACTCTCTGGTCGTATTCTTTGATTGCATCACCCATCGCGATCAACAAGCCCCTGGTCGAGAAGTAGGTGAGCGCGCGGATTACGCCGCACAACAGAACCCCCAGAATCAATAGCGCGATCGTCGGCGCAAGCCAATTCAGTTCAAGCTTGCCCCGTTCGCTGGAAAGGAATGCAAGGGCGGCGACCAACCCGCCTCCATGAACTGAGAACAGAAAGCTCTGGATCTGTTCACTTGCGGAGGTAAACATGCCCAGCCTCTGCATCAGCAGATCGACCAGCTTTTGCCTGTTCTGCTGTCGAGTTACTTCGGGTGCAATGTCGTTCATCAGGAACTTTTCCCCGCCTGTTCATGGACGGATGTGTGGGACCCGAGGCCCTTCATGTTGTACGGGCCACTCACCGGTTGCGCAGCTCAATCACCTGATCAGGCTCACGACTTGTCGCGGTGGCCGATCCACCAGGCGGCACGCACTTGAAGTGCAACTCGGTCGAGCCAAGTTGGGCAGGTCGGGCCGGGGTCGTCGTGACCTGCAGGGTCTTGACCTCCAGTCCTTTGGCCTGGCAGAACTCGTTTGCTTCCTTGTAGACCTCGGCTTTGTTCTTGAGGGAGACGCCCAGCCCTGGCGTTCCGTCCTTCTTCCCGATCATGAAGGAGTCCTGATCGACCGGGACGACGCCAGTGCTCGCGCATCCAGCGATTGAAAGGGCGGCGACGATGGCCACAGGTGCAATTCGCATGGTTCGACTTCCTCTCCTGAAAGGTCCGACTTGGCGCCAGTTTACCTGGTGCAAGCCGTTCACCTGGATCATGGCGTTGCTCTGATGTGTGCCATTTGCGGCCTGGTGTCGGCCGGGGAGCGGTAGACTCCGGGAGCGCGTTCGCGCCCGGTTCGCCTCCCTGAGCCGGCATCGGATCCTTCCGATGTTCTGCCCGGCTCTGTGCCGGGTTTTTTTCTTGGTGGAGTGTCGACAAGTGCGCATCCTGGTGCCTTTGTCCTGCGCCCAGTCGATTGACGAACGAGCTCGCGGCGCTAGACTGTGGGCGAATAAATAGGTGGAACAGGGAGAGGGAATGGCGATTCGGTTTCGGAAGTCGCTCAAGCTGGCGCCGGGGGTCAGGATGAACCTCAGCGGTGGTGGTCTGAGCTGGACATTGGGCCCGCGGGGGACCTCCGTTGGCATTGGCAAACGCGGCACGTACCTGAACGCTGGCCTGCCTGGCACCGGACTGTCCATGCGCCAGTCGCTCTCAGGAGCTTCTGCTCAGCCCCGCCAGGCGACGAAGCAAAGTTCATCCAAGACGACCATCCCGCTCACAGTGGCGGTTGGGGACGATGGGACCATCACCTTCACCGGCGAAGACGGGAGCCCAGTCCCGGACAACGTGGTTGCTATGGCCAAGCGCCAGCAGGGCGAGGCGATCACGGCCTTGATCCAGCAGAAATGTGCGGAGATCAATGGTCAGACAGCAGCCCTCGGTGAGCTTCACCTGGGAACACCTCACCCTGCGACGCGTCCTGAGTACCAGCCAGCGGAGTATCCCGTGGAGGCACCCAAGCCACCAGTTCCCAGGGTGCCCGGATTCATTGATGGACTGCTCAAGAGCAGGCGTGCAAAGATCGAGTACGAAAACGCAGCTGCTGAACAGCGCTTCACGCGGTTGCGGGATGAATGGGCAGCCGATAAAGCGCGCTTTGACCAGTTAGAGGCTCGCAAGCAGGAGCTTCTGTCCAAGGCAACTGCTGGGGACGTCGTAGCGATGGAAGAGTTCTTCGGCAACGTGCTGAGCGACATCGTGTGGCCACGTGAAACCAGTGTCTCGTTCGAGGTGCAGGGCGAAGGGACGAAGCTGGCCTTCGACGTGGACCTTCCCGAGATTGAGGATATGCCAACGAAAAGTGCGTCCGTTCCCCAGAGAGGCTATCGGCTGTCAGTCAAGGAGCTGGGGCAGACTGCCGTCCAGAAGCTTTACGCCCAGCACGTGCACTCAATTGCATTTCGCCTCATCGGTGAAGCGTTCGGAATGCTGCCCACTCTTCGGGAGGTCACCTTGTCGGGGTACACCCAGCGCCAGGACAAAGCTACTGGGCGAACGGTGGATCACTACCTGTTGTCGGTCGAAGTTTCGAGGTCGGACTGGGTGAAGGTGAATTTCTCGAACCTTCGCGGGGTGGATCCTGTCGAGGCCCTTGCGCGCTTCCAACTGCGCAGAAAAATGACCAAGACAGGCTTTTTCAAGCCCGTAGAACCATTCTGACCATGAAGGCGCTCGCCATCCTGGCCTTGGTATGTCTGAGCGTCACAGCCTCTGCTGAATGGGTGGCGTCGCTGCCGTGCACTGCGATCGAGCACGGTGGAGGTCTGAACAACTGCGGCTGTGACTTCAACCGCAAAACCGGGGAATGCCATTGCCACCGGCCGCGGGGATGTGGGTGCGCATGCCAGCCCGAGAGCTGTGGGTAGTGGGTGACTGGATTGCACGTGCTCGAAGTCTCTCAGCAGGCATCCCCAAGTTGGGGGATGAACGATCTGCAGCCCATGGTGCCTGCATTACCATGGTGTATCAACTTGTGAACGGAGATCCTGTGAGCGCGTCGATCCGACCCACTGTGCTGAGCCTGGTGCTGATTCCAATCTTCCTGGCTGCCTGCGCCTCTCACTCCGGTGTGGTGCCCATCGGCAGCGGGATCTACATGATCACCAAGCAGGACTACAGCCTGAACTACTCGGGCGGCAAGGTGAAGGCAGGTCTGTACCAAGAGGCCGCTGAGTTCTGCCGCGGGCAAGGCAAGGAAGTGGAGCCGGTGTCGGACACTGCCCAGGATGCGGCCCTGTACCGGAACTACGCCAGCGCCGAGGTCAAATTCCGCTGCAAGTGATTCGACCTACGCCCGTCAAATGCCTGCGCACCCGTGCATGCTGGCCTGGCACAGTGCTCGGTTTTTTCTATCCCTCCAACCACCCCTGAGGTTCATCTGATGCTTCGCGTCCTGCCGCTGCTCGCCCTTGCCCTTTCCCTCGTCGGCTGTGCCGGTGTCAACTTTGAACGGCCAGCCGAGACCGAGCTTGAGGTCGGTAAAGCAACTTACTCGGACGTAGTCGAGCGGTTTGGAAAGCCCCAGTTCACCGGTGAAAGCACCGTCAACGACAAGCGGGTCAAGAGGATCGTCTATTCGTATGCCGCCTCGGGCGGCGAGCCCCTGGAAAGTGGTGTGATCCCTGCCAGGGCCAACGGCTACTTCTTCGAGAACGACCGCCTGATCGGAACGGAGTTCACGTCGTCGTTCAAGGAGGACCACACCAACTTTGACGACTCAAGGGTTCAGTACATCAAGAAGGGAGAGACGACCAGGTCCCAGGTTCTGCTCACGTTCGGCCGGCCGAGCATGATCTACCTGCCGCCCATGGTGAAGGCGACCAATGGCCAAGCCATCGGCTACCTGTACAGCACGACCAGGGGCAACGTGTACACGGGCTTGAAGTTTCACCGGAAGGTCCTGCTCGTGACCTTTGACGCCGATGACAAGGTCGCCGAGATCGAGTTCAGCGTGAACAACACGAACTGAGGCATCATCAAGCTGTTCTGATGGCTCGGCTTCTGGCAACCTAGTTTGCGGACGCCGGTTAGGTTCCGCATATGAGCGTGATGGTGACCGGGTAACTTACCGGGTAACTGCGTAAATGTGAACTGGCGAAATCGTTGATTTTTGAGGCCTGCAGGCAACAGTTCGACGGACCCCAGCTCCACCAATACCCAAAATCCCAACCTTCATCGGTTGGGATTTTTTTTGCCCGTTCCCCCAGTGTTGGCGCGGTTTTCGGGCCTGGCCTCGCGAGCGCTACCCCTGCGAAGTCGTCGTTTTTGCCCCCACCGACGTCTCTCTGTTCTCCGTTTTCTCTGGTGGCCACGCGAGCGTTCTCGAGGCCATTTCCTTTGCTGGCGAGGGTTTAGAGGCGGTCGGTTGTGGTTGGTAACTCCTGTAGCGGTGGCGACCGAGTGCCAAGCGGCCACAAAAAAACCGCCCGCAGGCGGTTGCTGGCGCTGGGTGCGACGCGCTCACCCGGGTGGCGCGAGCACGCGCATCTGGTCGCCCCAGGCGTTGGGCCAGGGGCGGCGCATCACCTTCTCCAGCACGGCATCGGTCGAACCCACCAGCCGTTCCACGACCTCCGGGGCCAGGAGCGTCAGCCGCATGACCCGGCGCACCTGTGTCACGTCCATGCCTTCGGCCTCGGCGATCTCCGCCACCGACGCGGCCCGCTGCTCATCCAGCAGGCGTTGCCAGTGGTGCGCCAGTCCGAGCGCCCGCATCAACGCGGTGTCCTGCGCGGCCGACCGGGCTTCCCTCTCCCGGGTGGCCTCGGACAGAAATTCCTGCGGCGCGTCCAAGGGCGTGATGACCTGCTTCCTCAGGCCCCGCTTCACCAGCGTCCAGGGCACGAAGGTTTCCAGTTGCACGCCGCCTGCTGGGTTCGGCAGTTGATACGTGACCGGATCACCCTTGAACCGGCCCCGGTGCTTCTTGCTCATGCGTCCTCCTCAAAGCGCTTCACGATCTGGCGTTGCGCCTCCCAATCCACCGGCAGCGGGTTGCGCTGGAACCAGATCAGGT
>Ga0208242_100149_pt1 | contig 91648 bp, 87 predicted proteins | sample SubbioAug_CSW13A_FD_184825 | JGI IMG/M metagenome (GOLD analysis project Ga0208242, IMG submission 184825) | Serpentinite rock and fluid subsurface biosphere microbial communities from McLaughlin Reserve, California, USA - CR12Aug_CSW13A (SPAdes) | ecosystem: Environmental > Terrestrial > Deep... | reverse complement strand
TGGCGCACTCAGCACCGAAAGCCGCCACCAGAATCCGCCGCCACAAATGACCACCGGATTCCGTCACCATATTCCGCCACCATTTGCCGCCGCCAGATTTACGCGGGTTTAGACCGCCGCTAACAGGTAGTCGCGCACGGTGTCAAAGCCGTCGGCGATCACGGTGCCTTGCGTGGCGTTGGTCATGCCGCAGATGACGCTGATCAGCGTGGTTTTGCCGGCACCGTTGGGGCCGAGCAGGGCAAAGATCTCGCCGCGGCGGATGTCAAGGTTGACGTTTTTCAAGGCCTGGAAGCCGCCGGCGTAGGTCTTGCTGACGCCGCGCACGCGGACGATGGCGTCGGGCGGATTGTCTTCGGCGGGGGAGAATGCGGGAGATGAAAGCACGCCCACATTGTCCGCCTGTGGGGCCCAACCCCGTGGCGGCACGGCCATCTGCGCTCGGGCGCAGCAGCCGCCAGGCTCAGGGTGCCCCGGTGTCGCTGTGGCCCGCGTGCTCGGCCTTGGCCTGCGCCAGCATGCGTCCAAGCATGCCGATGAGTTGGGTCTGTTCATCGGCTGACAGGCAGCGCATCAGCGTCTGGTTGCGTTGTTCCATCAGCGCCATCAGCTTGCGCCACACCGGTTTGCCTTTGGGTGCCAGCGCCAGAATGACGCTGCGGGCGTCCACCAGGTTGTGGGTCTTGATGACCAGCCCTTTGTCCACCAGCGACTGGGCCGCCCGGCTGGCCTGGCCTTTGTCCAGGTTGGCCTCAAAAGCCAGCTGGTTCACGGTGATCTGAGGAAAGGAGCCAATGGACGCCAGCGCCCGGGACTCCGACAGCGTCAGCCCGCCGTGGTGGAGGTAGAGGCTGTGGCTGGCCAGGTCGTTGAGCTTGCTCAACGTGTTCAGCCGGTAGGTGACATACCGCTCCAGCTTGGGCGGTGTGTCGGGCGGGGTGGGGCGCATGATCGGCCTTGCGTGTGGGGTAGGTGGGTAGCTTCCAGCCCCAGTTTAATTGATTGTTGTTGCAACTATAAATGGTTTTATGGTTGTTTTCTATCATATAAATATAGTTGTGTTCGCAACTAGGTGGGCCTAGAATCCAACGTCGAACACACGGTATGCCCCCTGTGCGATGTCCTCCAGGAGCCCCCTCATGCACCAGCCCACCACCGAGCCACGCCCATCCATCTACTACACCTACCAAGTATTTCAGCCCTGGTTGCCTTCGGCGCATCCGCCACAAAGCCGCCACCCGGTGGTCATTGCCGGCGCGGGGCCTGCGGGCATGGTGACCGCACTGGAGCTGGCGCGCCACGGTGTGCGCAGCGTGGTGCTGACACCCGAGCTGCAGTTTTCGCAAGGCAGCCGCGCCATTTGCTTCACCCGCCGGTCCATGGAAATCTTGCAGCAGGTGGGCGTGGCCGACCGCATGACCGAGGGCGGCTTGCCCTGGCGCTTTGGCAACTCGTATTACCGCGGCCAGCGCGTGTTTCGCATGGAAGCACCGCACGACGCCGACGACCGCTTCTTCCCCATCATCAACGTGCAGCAGCAGTTCATGGAGGAGTACCTGTTTGATGCCTGCGCGGCCCATCCGCTGATCGACTTTCGTTGGGGCAACAAGGTGACCCAGGTGACGCAGGGCGACGCCTGCGCCGAAGTGCGGGTGGACACGCCCGAGGGCGAATACACATTGGAGACCGACTGGCTGGTGGCTGCAGACGGTGGCCGCTCACCCATACGCACCGCCATGAACCTGCAGATGGAAGGCGCTTCGTACGAGGGTTCGTTTGTGATTGCCGACATCAAAGTGGACCTGCCCCTGCCCACCGAGCGCCTGGCGTTTTTTGACCCCGAGTGGAATCCCGGCAACACCATCCTCATGCACCGCGAGCCCCATGGCATCTGGCGGGTGGACTACCAGTTGCCCGCCGGCGAAACGCCGGAAGAGGCGCTCAAACCCGAGTCGCTCAGGGCCCGCATTGACGCGCAGCTGAAAATGATTGGCCACGAAGGCGTGCCGTGGGAAATGGACTGGTGTTCGGTGTATTCCGCCCGCACGCTCACGCTGCCCGACTATGTGCACGGCAGCGTCATCTTCACCGGCGACGCGGCCCACCTGCTGCCCATTTTTGGCGTGCGCGGTGCCAACACCGCGTTTCAGGACGCACAGTCGCTGGGCTGGCATCTGGCCTATGTGGTCAAGGGCCTGGCGGGCCCGCAGCTGCTGGCCAACCACAGCACCGAGCGCGTGGGCGCCGCCCGCGAAATCATTGAAGAAGCCGGCAAAAGCGTGCGCTTCATGACGCCGCCCGCCGGTGGCTTTGCGTTGCTGCGCAACGCCGTGCTGTCGCTCTCGCTGCAACACGCTTTTGTGCGCCCGCTCTACCACTGGCGCACCTCGCGCCCGCACGAGTACACCCACTCCCGGCTCAACAGCGCCGGCGACGACAACACCTTGTTCACCGAAGGCCCGGCCCACGGCGCACCGCCGCGCAACATCTGCCTGGCCGCCAACGACTACCTGCTGGACCACCTGGGCGGCGGTTTTGACCTGCTCTATTTCACCGACGGCGACGCGATACCCGCCGCACTGCAAGCCGTGGTGGCCCAGGCCCGCGCCCGCGGCGTGGTGCTGCGCGTGACCGCGGTGGGGGCCAGCGCGCCGGTGGCCGGGGCCGACCAGACCCTGGCCGACGCCAGCGGCCACTTTCGCCAGCGCTACGGTGTGCGCGCCCATGGCGCCGCTTACCTGCTGCGCCCCGACCAGCATGTGTGCGCCCGCTGGCTCACGCTGGACGCCACCCGCCTGCAAGCCGCCCTGCACAACGCCCTGCCCCAGTGAAAGGAATACACGCCATGAACACCCACACCGCAGCCGTACCCAGCCTGCCCATCGAGGGGCTGGAAGCCGTATACGACACCCTGGCCCAGGCCATCGACCAGGCTGGTGTCGAAAAAACCAGCCTTTTTCTCGTCAAATTGGCCTTGCTCAACGCCAATGCGCTGGCCGACGCGGCACTTTTCCAGCACCATGTGCAGTCTGCTTTGCAAGACCTTTGACCGAGGAGCCTCCCATGAAGATCGAACGCATTCACCACGTCGCCTACCGCTGCCGCGATGCCAAGCAAACCGTGGAGTGGTACGTCAAGCACCTGAACATGGACTTTGTGCTGGCGATTGCCGAAAACGAGGTGCCGTCCACCCAGGCGCCTGACCCTTACATGCACGTGTTTCTGGACGCTGGTCAGGGCAATGTGCTGGCGTTTTTCGAATTGCCCCAATCACCCGAGATGGGCCGCGACGAAAACACCCCGGCCTGGGTGCAGCACATTGCCTTCAAGGTCGACAGCATGGCCTCGCTCGAAGCCACCAAGACCCGCTTGCAAGAAGCGGGTATCGACGTGCTGGGCCCGACAGATCACACCATCTTCAAGTCGATCTACTTCTTTGACCCCAACGGCCACCGCCTGGAACTCTGCGCCGATGTGGGAACGCCCAAAATGCACAGCGCCCTGAGTGAGGTGAAGTGGGACATGCTCAACGAATGGGCCGCCACCAAGCGCGCGCCCCAGCACGCCGCCTGGATGCACGACAAGACCCTGCCCGCACCCAACTGATCTGACCCGCTTCACGCTCCTCTTGAAGCACCGCTCGTTGAAGAACACGACCTATGACGACCCTGAACGAAACCCACGATCCGGCACTGCGCAGCTGGGTGGCCTCGGCCAACGCCGCCGGCACCGACTTTCCGCTGCAGAACCTGCCTTTTGCCAGCTTTCGCCGCAGCGCTTCCAGCGAAGCCTTTCGCGGTGGTGTGGCCATTGGCGACCAGATTCTGGACCTGGCCGCGGCAGCGCAAACCGGCGTGTTCACCGGCGTGGCGGCCACCGCCGTGCAGGCCGGTGCGCAAGACAAGCTCAACGCCCTGATGGCGCTGGGCGCCCCGGCCTGGAGCGCGCTGCGCCTGGCGCTCTCGCGCGCATTGCGCGAAGGCGCGCCCGAGCAGGTCGCCCTGCAAGCCTGCCTGGTGCCGCAGGCAGAAGCCGAATACGGCGTGCCTGCCCGCATTGGCGACTACACCGACTTCTACACCTCGGTCCACCACGCCACCAACATCGGCAAGCAGTTCCGCCCCGACAACCCGCTGCTGCCCAACTACAAATGGGTGCCCATTGGTTACCACGGCCGCGCGTCCAGCATCGGCGTGTCGGGCCAGCAGTTCCGTCGTCCGCAAGGGCAGACGCTGGCGCCAGGCGCCACACAGCCGAGCTTCGGTCCCTGCAAACGGCTGGACATCGAGCTGGAGCTGGGCATCTTCGTCGGAGCGGGCAACGATCTGGGCGAACCTGTGGCCATCACCGAGGCCGAAGACCATGTGTTCGGCCTGTGCCTGCTCAACGACTGGTCGGCGCGCGACATCCAGGCCTGGGAATACCAGCCGCTGGGGCCGTTTTTGTCCAAAAACTTCGCCACCACCGTGTCGCACTGGGTGGTCACGCTTGAAGCCCTGGCACCGTACCGCGTGGCGTTTGGCCGCCCGGCCGACGACCCCCAGCCGCTGCCCTACCTGGACAGTGCCACCAACCGCAGCCAGGGCGCGTTTGACATCCAGCTGCAGGTGGGCCTGCAAACGCCGCAAATGCGCGAAGCCGGCCAGGCCGACGCCACCATTTGCCGCACCAGCTACCGCCACGCCTACTGGACCGTGGCGCAAATGGTGACGCACCACACCGTGAACGGCTGCAACTTGCAGCCCGGCGACCTGTTCGGCAGCGGCACGCTGTCTGGCCCCACGCTGGACCAGGCCGGTGCGCTCATCGAGCTGACCACCGGAGGCAAGCACCCGCTGACCCTGCCCAACGGCGAGGCACGCACCTGGCTGCAAGACGGCGATGCGGTGGTGATTCGCGGCTGGTGCGAGCAAGCCGGTGCGGCGCGCATCGGCTTTGGCGAGTGCGTGGGTACGGTGCTGCCGGTGCGCGGCTGAGAGGCCGCGCGGTCCTGGCTCAGCCGCAGGGTGGGCGGTTGGTTCAGAAAAGGTGGTGCCGAATGTCCGGCTCCCTCCCCCGCTGGGGGAGGGTTGGGGTGGGGGCTCCCTTGCGCGAATCTGTTTAGCCGGAAACCGGTTGGCTCGGGTGGGGCGCCTCGTCCAGCCAGGCCAGCGCGTCCACCCGCCAGTGGTGCAGCGCTTCATAAAACCCTTCCCACACGCAGCCGTTGCAGCCACGACCGCAGCAGGTGCTGGGCTCGGGCGGCGGGGGGCGCACCGCGGTGTCCAGGCAACCGCCCCGGCGCTCGGCCAGGTCGCGCAGATGGACGATAAGGGCGCGTGCGGTGGGCAAGTCGCCCAAGGTCAACAGACCCGGTTCGTACCGGGTGAAACGCGGCTGCTCTTTGCCTTCAAACACGCCGCGCTCGGCAAACATGGCCGCCGGGCGCACCCATAAACCAAAGTTGCCGTAGAGCGCGCGGTACAGGGTCATGCCCTGAAGCGTTTCGCTGCAGCGTACGGTGTCAATGACGGCATACCAGCCGCCCTTGTAATGGCGGTACAGCCCCGGGGGCGGGGCGCTGAGCGGGGGCAGGTCGTGGTCGGAGAGAGCCGTCATGGGCAGGGCTTTTGGGCGATCCCCGAGTGTGCCAAAAAGCGGGTCAGAGCGTGGGGTGGGGCAAGTCAGGCACTGGCACGGCGCTGGCGGCTTGTTGCCCTTCGCGCCATGCAGCCAGCCACGCGGGCAGCATGACCGACGGGTCTTCGCCCAGACCGCGCACCACGCAGCCGCCCGCTGCGCCGGCGGCGGCCACGGCCTGCAGTTGTGCGGGCTCCAGAATGCCGCCGATGCCCACCACCGGCGCGGGCGCCATGTGCGCCCACCAGGCCAGGTTGTCCAGACCCTGTGCCAGCCACGGCATGTCCTTCGTGGTGGTGGGCCACACGGGGCCGCAGGCGATCAGGTCCGGCGCCAGCGCGGCGGCGCGGCACAGTTCCCACAGGCTGTGCGAGCTCAGGCCGAGCACCACGCCCAGCGCGCGGGCGGCTTGAAGCTGCGTTCGATCTTCCGGGGTGAGCGCGAGCAGGTCTTCCTGTCCCAGGTGCAGGGCGCGGGCGCCGGCTCGCAGCGCCAGCTGCCAGTGGTCGTTGACGACCAGCAGCACACCGGCCGCCTGTGCAGCCTGCTGGCTACGGGCCACCGCGTCGTGGAGTTGGGTGTGCCAGGCGCCGTCGGGCAGGCCCGCCGGGCGCTTCATGCGCAGCTGAAGGGTGTCGACCGGGGGCTGCGCACGCAGCACCGCCTCGACCCGTTCGGCGCTGTCGACGATGGCGTACACACCGGGGTTGCGCCCGCGTGGTCGGGTCTGCCAGGCGACGGGCACGCCCTCGTCCAGCGAGAGCTGCGGCAGCAGGCTGGGCTCCAGGGCAAAGCCGCTGCGGGCGATGACCGGCCCCACCCCGCGCCCCACCGCGCGCGCGTGGCGCAGCGCAAAGGTGGCCGCCATCTTGGCCAGCACGGCCGCATCGGCCAGCACCCAGCCCAGCGCCAGCGCGGCGGCCAGGGCCGACGCAAAGGTGCAGCCGGTGCCGTGGTTGTGCGGCGTGGTCTCGCGCGGCAGGCTGAGCCAGCCTTGGGCTTGCGGTGTGTCCAGCCAATCGAGCGACAGGCTGGCGTGGTGGCTGAGCCGGGCCGCGTCGCCGCCAGTGATGACCACCGCCTCGCAGCCCAGCGCGCGCAGCGCCCGGGCCTGGGCGGGAATGCCCTCGGGCGCCGCGCTGCCCAGCAAGGCCACGGCCTCGCTCTGGTTGGGCGTGATCACGGTGGCGCGGGGCAGCAGCAGGTCGCGGTAGGCGGCGCGCAGCTCGGCATCGGCCAGCGCGGCGCCGGTGCTGGCGCGCAGCACCGGGTCCACCACCAGGGCCAGCGGGCCTTGCTGGCGCAGTCGGTCCACGAAGCAGGCGAGCACGCGCACGTTGTCAGCGCTGCCCAGCAGCCCGGTTTTGATGACGCGCGGCAGCATGTCGGCGGCCAGCGTGTCGAGCTGCGCCTGCAACACCGCTGGTGGCGTGGCCTCGATGTGGGTGACTTCGGTGGTGCTCTGCGCGGTGATGCCGGCCACCACCGTGCAGCAGTGCACCCCCAGCGCGTCGGCCGCGCGCTGGTCGGCCGCCAGACCGGCGCCGCCGCCGCTGTCGGTGCCGGCGATGCTCCAGATGATGGGGGGTTGGGTCGTTTGCATGGTGGGTGGGATGGCGCTGGAACGTCAGGAAATCAAAAAAGGATGGCCACTGACCGGCGTGCTCGCCACCGCCATGTCTTGCGGTGCCATCACGCCGGCCTCGTAGGCCAGGCGGCCCGCTTCGATGGCCAGGTTGAAGGCGCCAGCCATGCGGATCGGGTCCACCGCCTGGCTCACAGCGGAGTTCAGCAACACCGCGTCGAAGCCCAGCTCCATGGCCAGCGCCGCGTGGCTGGGTGCGCCGATGCCGGCGTCCACCACCAGTGGCACACCCGGCAGCCGCGCGCGCAGGGTGCGCAGCGCAAACGGGTTGATGAGTCCCTGGCCCGAGCCAATGGGTGCGCCCCAGGGCATGAGCACTTCGCAGCCCGCGTCCAGCAGGCGCTGGCAGGTGACGAGGTCGTCGGTGCAATAGGGGAACACGGCGAAGCCGTCTTTGACCAGTTGGGCCGCCGCCTCCACCGTGCCCCAGGGATCGGGCTGCAGGGTGTGCTCGTCGCCCACGACTTCGAGTTTGATCCAGTGCGTGGCGTACAGCTCGCGCGCCATGTGCGCCAGCGTGATCGCTTCGCGCGCGGTGCGGCAGCCGGCGGTGTTGGGCAGCAGGCGCACGCCGCTCTCCAGGATGCCGCGCACAAATCCGTTGTCGCCTGCGGCTGCCAGCGTTCGTTTGAGGCCGACCGTGACGACTTGCGTTCCCGAGGCGGTGATGGCTTCGCGCAGCACCTGGGGAGAAGGGTAGCCTGCGCTGCCCAGGAAGAAGCGGCTGTGCAACACGGTGCCGAAGACCTTCAGTGGCGTCATGAATCTGCTCCCGGTGAACGGTCGTGGCTTATCGCTGTTGCACCGGCACGTGGTCGCGAGCGTGCTGGGCCCGGTTGTTTTCGTCGACGAAGACCAGTTGCGGCTTGTGGGTGGCAACCTGATCCTCGTGCACCTGCGCGAAGGCGGCAATGATGATCAGGTCACCGACCGATGCGCGGCGTGCCGCGGAGCCGTTGACCGAGATCATGCCGGTGCCGCGCTCACCCTTGATGGCATAGGTGATGAAGCGTTCTCCATTGTTGATGTTCCAGATGTGGATCTGTTCGTTCTCGGTGAGGTTGGCTGCGTCCAGCAGGTTTTCGTCGATGGCGCATGAGCCTTCGTAGTGCAACTCGCACTGGGTCACCGCAACGCGGTGGATTTTGGACTTGAGCAGGGTGCGGAACATGGGTTGTGTCGAGAAGGGGTTGGGAAGATCAGCCGCCCACAATGGCCTGAAACGTCAGCACTGTGTCGTGGGGCTGCAAGGGCGTGGCTGCGCGAAGCTCGCGCGGCACGAACATGCCGTTGACGGCAGTGGCAATTTTGTCTGATTCCATGCCTTGTGCCGCCAGCAGGTCGGCCAGCGTCAGGCCGCGGGGGCAGGGCAGGGTGCGATCGTTCAGGCGCAGCGCAGGGGCGGTGGCCGTTGGTGGGGGCGTTTCAGGCAAGGATTGTCTCCGTGTGGGTGCGGTGCAGTCCGGACCGGGCGAGCGCGTCCTGCACCAGCGCGGGTGCCAGGAGCCAGCCGTGCCGGAACAGCCCATTGATGCGCAGCAAGCCCGGTTCGGCATGGGTGTGCGGTTCATTGTCTGGCAGGGCAGGCCGCAGGTTGGCCTCCATGTGCACGATGCGCGCCTCGGCCAGTTCGGGTAGCGCGCTCTGGGCGGCGGCCATCAGCTCCACGGCGCTGCGCAGGCTCACGGGCGAGCGGTCCTCGCTCTCCAACTCGCTGGCACCCACCACGAACAGGTTGCCCGGACGCGGCACGATGTAGACGCGGTGGCGAGGGTGCAGCAGGCGAACCGGCCGCTGCAACGCCACACCGGGCGCGTGCAGCCAGATGACTTCGCCGCGCACGCCACGCACGGCCATTTCTCCGCCGAATGCCAGCGCGGAACCGGCTTCGCCGGGCCGCTGCTGGCGCCCCCTTGAGGGGGTAACGCCGCAGGCGGCGCGGGGGTGAACCGAATTCACTCCGCGCACGTCAATGGCCAGGTCAAAGCGCACCGGCCCCTCACCCGCCACGTGCAACACACCCGGCTCCACCCGTTCCACGCGCTCGCCCCAGCACCAGTGCACGTTTGGTGCGTGCACGGCCAGCGCGTGGAGCATCTCGCGCGGCATCACCTGCGCCTCGCCCGGCAGCAGCCAGGCGTGCAGACCCGGCGCCAGCGCAGGCTCCAGCGTGGCCAGCGCTGCACGGTCCAGCGGCTGCGGCGCGGGCAGCTCGGCGGCCAGCGTGGGCGCGGTGCCCAGCCGGGCCAGCACGCGGCGTGCTGCGCCCAGGTCGGATCCGTGCGCCAGCAGCAGGCTGCCGTGTTGGGCGACCAGCGGTGTGCTGCAGCCGTCGGCGCGCAGCGCTTCGGCCACCTCGCACCACAGGGCCAGCGAACGCCAGCCCAGCTGCGCAATCTGTGGGCCGGCATTGTCCAGCTCGGCGATGGGGCTGAGCATGCCGGCGGCGGTGAAGCCGGCCGCATGCACCGAGCCACCCGCCAGCGAACCCACCGCAGGCGCTTGCGGCCCCGAAGCCGGGTCAAACACCGTGACCGCGTGCCCGGCCCGCGACAGCTGCCAGGCCAGCAGCCGCCCAAGTACGCCCGCGCCGGCAATGCCGATGCGTGAACGCTGGGTGTCCATGGCTCAGCCCTTCGTGGTCAGCGACGACACCGGTACGTAGAACGCGCCGCCCACGGCCTTGAACTCCGCGCTCTTCTGCGCCATGCCTTCGGCCAGCGCCGCGTCTTCGCTCACGCCCTTGGCGGCGGCGTAGTCGCGCACGTCCTGCGTGATCTTCATGCTGCAGAACTTCGGGCCGCACATGGAGCAGAAGTGCGCTTCCTTGCTGGAGTCCTTGGGCAGGGTCTCGTCGTGGTAGTCCTCGGCGGTCTGCGGGTCCAGGCCGAGGGCGAACTGGTCGCGCCAGCGGAACTCGAACCGCGCCTTGCTCATGGCGTCGTCGCGCGCGCGGGCACCCGGGTGGCCCTTGGCAATGTCGGCCGCGTGCGCAGCGATCTTGTAGGCAATGATTCCTTGCTTCACATCGTCGCGGTCGGGCAGGCCCAGGTGTTCCTTGGGCGTCACGTAGCAGAGCATGGAGGTGCCCATCCAGCCGATCATGGCCGCGCCGATGGCACTGGCAATGTGGTCGTAGCCCGGCGCGATGTCGATGGTCAGCGGGCCGAGTGTGTAGAACGGCGCCTCGTGGCAGTGCTTGAGCTGCTCGTCCATGTTGGCCTGGATCAGGTGCATGGGCACGTGGCCGGGGCCTTCGATCATGGTCTGCACGTCGTGCTTCCAGGCCACCTGGGTGAGCTCGCCCAGGGTCTTCAATTCGGCGAACTGAGCTTCGTCGTTCGCGTCGGCCGCGCTGCCGGGGCGCAGGCCGTCGCCGAGCGAGAAGCTCACGTCGTAGGCCTTCATGATGTCGCAGATCTCTTCGAAGTGCGTGTAGAGGAAGTTTTCCTGGTGGTGGGTGATGCACCACTTGGCCAGGATGCTGCCGCCGCGCGAGACGATGCCGGTGCGCCGCTGCGCGGTGAGGTGGATGTAGGCCAGGCGCACGCCGGCGTGGATGGTGAAGTAGTCCACGCCCTGTTCGGCCTGTTCGATCAGCGTGTCGCGGTAGATCGCCCAGGTGAGGTCTTCGGCCACGCCGCCCACTTTCTCCAGCGCCTGGTAGATCGGCACCGTGCCGATGGGCACCGGGCTGTTGCGCACGATCCAGTCGCGCGTGGTGTGGATGTTTTTGCCGGTGGACAGGTCCATCACGTTGTCGGCGCCCCAGCGGATCGCCCAGACCAGCTTGTCCACCTCTTCCTCGATGCTGGAGGTGACGGCCGAGTTGCCGATGTTGGCGTTGATCTTGACGCCGAAGTTGCGCCCGATGGCCATGGGCTCCACTTCAGGGTGGTTGATGTTGGCCGGGATGATGGCGCGGCCGCGCGCCACCTCGTCGCGCACGAACTCGGGTGTGAACACCTCGGGGATGTGCGCGCCCATCGGGTTGCCGCGCAGGCGCGCTTCGCGGGCCGGGTCGCCCAGGTACTCGCGCATCCACTCGCGCTTGCCGTTTTCGCGAAGCGCCACGTATTCCATTTCCGGTGTCACGATGCCTTGGCGGGCGTAGTGCATCTGCGTCACGTTCTGCCCGCTCTTGGCGCGGCGCGGCGTGCGCTGCAGGCCGGCGGCCTCGGCACGCAGGGCTTCGATACGTTCGATGGTGGTGCCGTTTTGCGCAGCCTCGTTCTTGATGCCGTCGTCCAGCGCGGCGCGCTGGCGGCCTTCGTAGCTTTCGGTGTCGCCACGCGCCGCGATCCAGGCGCCGCGCACATCGGCCAGGCCGGTGCGCACGTCGATGGCGGCGCTCGGGTCGCTGTAGGGGCCGGAGGTGTCGTACACCGTCACAAGCTCGCCGTTGCTCAGCGCGATCTCGCGCATGGGTACGCGGATGCTCTCGTTCGAGCCGGGCACGTGAATCTTGCGCGAAGCGGGGAAGGGCTCGCGGCTGAGCGCGAACTGGTCGGCGAAGGGAATCTTGTCGGGGGCGTTCATGGCGGTCTCCTGGGTGGGGCTGTGGATGCTCCGGAGACCGCCCGTCAAAACATGCACCCGGTCCACCGCTGGGGTGGACGGACCCGCCTGTCGAGGGACGGGTGGGGATGCAGGCCCTGGGGGCTGCGCTCTTCTTTCGCTGGTACTAGCCAGATCAAGTTCACGGGTTCGGTTCTTCAACCATCTCAGCGCTGGGCCTTTCGGCTCATGCACCCCGGAGCAGCGCGAAGTATAGCGGCCGGGCGGGCATCCACTCAAGTCCCTGTGCGTCGATGGGTTACGGCCTCTCCACCAGCTTCGTCACCACCCACAGCACCTGGTTGGCTGGTGTGGGCACGCCCAGCGCTGCGCCGCGTTGCACCACATAGCCGTTGAGGTGGTCGATCTCGCTGGGCTTGGCGCGCATCAGGTCTTGCGCAGTGGATGACAACTGGCTGGGCATGGTCTCGGCAATGCGGCGCACGGCGGCGTCCACGTCGCCGGGCAGGGTCACGCCGTCGGCGGCGGCCACGGCGCGGCATTCGGCCACCACGTCGCGCATGACGGCCAGCACGCCGGGGCGCTGCACCAGTTCACCGTAGGCGATGCGGCCCACGGCCGACAGCGCGTTGTAGGCGCAGTTGAGAATGAGTTTGGCCCACAGCGCGCCGCGCACGTTGTCGCTCACCTCGGTGGGGACGCCGGCGGCTGCCAGGGCTTGGGCCAGCTCGGCACTGCGCGCTGATGGTTCGATGACGAGTTCACCGCGGCCGTGGTGGCGCAGGTGGCCGGGGCCGGCCATTTCGGTGGCCACATACACCACGGCGGCGGCCACGCTCACGCCGGGCAGCACGGTGCGCAGACGCTCGGCGTTGTCCACGCCATTTTGTAGGCACAGCACCAGCGCGCCGGGCTTCAGGTGCGCGCGCATTTGCCGCCCCGCGTGTTCGGTGTCGGGCGACTTCACGGCGAACAGCACCAGGTCGGCACCGGCCAAGGCGCGGGCTTCGGTGCTGGCCGCCAGCGGCACGGTTTCATCGAAGTTCAGCGTTTGCAGGCGCAGGCCGTGGGCCTGGACGGCCTGCACATGCGCCGGGCGGCCAATGAGTGTGACGCGGTGTCCGGCGCGGGCGAGCATGCCGCCATAAAAGCAGCCCACGGCACCCGCGCCCATGACGGCGACTCGCAAAGCGTGGCTGGCGGGCATGGTCACAGGGTGTTCAGAGCGGATCGGCCAGCAGCTTGGACAGGGCGGCGATGTTGGCCGCGCTGGGCACCTGGGGCTTCACTTCGTCTTCTTCGGCGGTGGCGTTTTCATGGGCCTGGATGGCGTGCACCATGGCGTACTGGTTCTCCCACGACAGCGTTTTGCCTTCGGGACACATGTCGCGCACAGTGCCGAACCAGTAGTAGCCGTCTTTGCCGCCAAAGAGGGTGTCGATGGCGCCGGCGTCACCGGTTTTGATGCCTTGCGCCGAAAGAATGAGCTTGAGTTTGTGGAGGGAAGCGGAGTAGTGCATGGAGCGTGGGATGGGGGTGTTGGCTAACGCGGTGCGGCCGTTGCCGGGTGAAACGGCGGCCGTGGGGCGGGCGGTCGATTCTACTGAACGGCGGCGCTCGAACCGTCAGCCGCCCAGCGCGTGCAACACCTCTTCGGCCGTGGCCGGTGCGTTCATGGCGTCATGCCGGCCACCAGCCTGCGCCACCGCATCGCGCAGCGCTTCAAACACGCTGATGCCCAGCATGAACGGCGGCTCGCCCACGGCTTTGCTGCCGTGCACGTTGTCTTCCCGGTTGGGCTCGGGCCACAGGTCCACCTTGAAGTGCGCGGGCACGTCGCCGGTGGTGGGTATTTTGTAGGTGCTGGGGGCGTGGGTTTGCAAACGGCCGTCGCCTTTCCACACCAGTTGCTCGGTGGTGAGCCAGCCCATGCCCTGCACAAAGCCGCCCTCAATCTGGCCAATGTCGATCGCCGGGTTGATGCTGCGGCCCACGTCGTGCAGGATGTCCACCTTCAAGACGCGGCTCTCGCCGGTGAGCGTGTCGATGGCCACTTCGCTCACCGCCGCGCCGTAGGCAAAGTAATAAAACGGCCGGCCGGTGAGGGTGGTCTTGTCGTAGTGGATCTTGGGGGTACGGTAAAAGCCGTCGCTCCAGAGCTGGATGCGGTTGGCGTAGGCGGCGCCCACCACGTCTTCAAACCGGCGGGTGGACTGCTCGGTGATGACCAGGTCGCCTTCGAAACGCACCGCACCCGCGCCCACACCGTCGAGCCCGGCCACAAAGGCGGCCAGGTTGTCGCGCACATGGCGAGCGGCAAACTGGGCGGCGCGGCCGTTCAGGTCGGTGCCGCTGCTGGCGGCGGTGGCGCTGGCGTTGGGCACCTTGCTGGTGTCGGCTGCGGTGCACAGCACCCGCTCGAACGGTACGCCCAGTTCGTCGGCCACGATCTGCGCCACCTTGGTGTTCAGGCCCTGGCCCATTTCGGTGCCGCCGTGGTTCACCTGCACGCTGCCGTCGGTGTACACATGCACCAGCGCGCCGGCCTGGTTGAACAGGGTGGCGGTGAAGCTGATGCCGAACTTGACCGGCGTGAGCGCGATGCCTTTTTTGATGACGGGGCTCTGGGCGTTGAAGGCCGCGATTTTCACGCGGCGCTCGCGGTATTGGCTGGTGCGTGCCAGTTGTGTGATCAGCGGCTCCAGGATGTTGTCTTCCACCTTCATCTGGTAGTGGGTGGTATTGCGCTCCTTAATGCCGTAGAGGTTGCGCAGGCGCACATCCAGCGGGTCCAAGCCCAGCGCGCGCGCGATGTCGCTCAAAATGCGTTCGATCACGATCACACCCTGCGGGCCGCCAAAGCCGCGAAAGGCGGTGTGGCTCTGCGTGTTGGTCTTGCAGCGGTAGCTGGAAATGGCCACGTCTTCCAGGAAGTAGGCGTTGTCGGCGTGGAAGATGGCGCGGTCGGCCACCGGGCCGGAGAGGTCGGCGCTGAAGCCGCAGTTGGCCAGCATTTCCAGACCGAGGCCGCAGAGGCGGCCGCTGTCATCAAAACCCACGCGGTAGTGGTAGGCGAACGGGTGGCGCTTGCCGGTGATCATGAAGTCGTCGTCGCGGTCCAGTCGCAGCTTCACCGGGCACCGCAGCTTGTGGGCGGCGATGGCGGCCCACACGGCCAGATGGCCGGCTTGCGTTTCTTTGCCACCAAAGCCGCCGCCCATGCGCCGGCATTCCACCGTGACCGCGTGGTTGGCCAGGCCCAGCGCGTGCGACACCCAGTGCTGCACTTCGCCGGGGTGCTGGGTGCTGCTGTACACCCGCCACTGGCTTTGCTCCAGCGGCACCACATAGGCGATCTGGCCTTCCAGGTAAAAGTGTTCCTGGCCACCCACTTCAAAAGTGCCCTCAATCTGGTGCGGTGCGCGTGCCAGCGCCGCCTGGGCGTCGCCGCGCTTCACATGCACCGGCGGCAACACATAACTTTGTAGCGCGTGCGCTTCCCACACGCTGAGCACGGCGGGCAGGGCTTCCACCTGCCATTTCACCAGCCGGGCGGCGCGGCGGGCGGTCATCACGGTATCGGCCACGATCAGCCCGCCCACCTGCCCGACGAACTGCACGGTGTCGTGCGCAAACACCGGCTCGTCGTGGGCAAAAGCGGCCAGCGTGGTGTCGCCGGGAATGTCTGCCGCGCTGATGAAGGCGCGCACGCCGGGCAGCGCCAGCGCGGCGCTGGCGTCCAGCCCCAGCAGCTTGCCGTGTGCCATCGGGGCGCACACCGGTGCCGCGTGCAGCGTGCCGCGCAGTTCGGGCCTGTCGTCGATGTAGGTGGCGGCGCCGGCCACCTGGGCGCGGGCGCTTTCGTGGGGATGTGAGCCTCCACACTGCGCCGCTGACGCGGGACGTTGCCCCCCAAGGGGGCTGAGCTTGCTCGGGGCGGCCATTCGCGGCGGTCGCTCGCCCCCACCTTGGGGCTGCCCGGCGGCGGGTGTGTTGTCTGGAGTGCGCGTGAGATCGGGTGCGTTCATGCCAAGGCCTCCAGCGTCTGGCTGTTTTCCAGGTTGATGGCCGTCATGCCCTGGCTTTCCAGCCAGAAGCGTTGCAGCAGATTGCCCAGCACGGTCTGGCGGTAGCGGGCGCTGGCGCGCATGTCGCTGATGGGCTGGAACTCGGCGCGCAGGGCGGCGGTGGCGGCCATCACGGTGTTGGCGTTCCAGGGCTGGCCGAGCAGGGCGGCTTCGGTTTGCCTTGCGCGGGCGGGTGTGGCGGCCACGCCGCCAGCGCCGATGGAGACCTGTTGCACGGTGCCATCTTTCAGCGTCATCTGGATGGCGAGGCAGACGGCGGAAATGTCGTCGTCGAAGCGTTTGCTGATTTTGTAGACGCGCATGAACTGCTCAGCCCTCACGTGCTCCACTGCGTTGGGTTCGCTGCCTCCCGAGGGGGCGCTCGTTGGCCTGGGGCGGCCCGGCGCATGCCCGATCGGCCGCGGCACCTTGATCCAGCACAGCAGTTCGTCGGCCCGCATCACGTTGGTGCGGTAGCCGGTGTACAGGTCTTCCAGCCTCAGCTCGCGGTGGGCCACTGCGCCACCGGCGGCGGTTTTTTTCCAGCGCATCAGCACCACGCTGGCACCCAGCGCAATCAGCAGCGGCATGCTGTCGCCAATGGGCGAGCCATTGGCCACGTTGCCGCCCAGCGTGCCGGCGTTGCGCACCGGCAGGCCGGCAAAGCGCTGGCTGAAGATTTTCAGCTGCGGCCGCTCGTGCACCAGCGCGGCAAAAGCATCGGTCAGCGACACCGCGGCGCCAATGGCGATGTGGTGCGGGTAGCTTTCCACGCGCCGCAGCTCGCGGGCAGCGGTCACATCAAGCACACGGTCAAAGCGTTTGTGCAGCTTGGTGACCCACAGGCCCACGTCGGTGCAGCCGGCCACCACCTGTGCTTTGGGAAACTTGGCCCGTTGTTGCAACAGCGTGGCCAGGCTGGTGGGGCGCAGGTAAGCCCCATCGCCCTTGGGCTGTGGCTTCAAGGCCTTGAGCGCCGCCAGTGTGGCGGCTTCGTCCACCGCGCAGCCAGCGGGCAGCGGCAGGCTGCCCATGGTTTCAGCGGCGTCCAGAATGGGGCGGTAGCCGGTGCAGCGGCACAGGTTGCCCGAAAGGTCAGTCTGGGCCTGCTCGCGGCTGATGCCCTGTCCACCGCTGTTTTGGTAGGCACCAAACAGGCTCATCACGAAGCCCGGTGTGCAAAAGCCGCACTGGCTGGCGTGGCACCGTACCATGGCCGCTTGGGCGGGGTGCAGGTCGCCGGTGTGAGAGCCAATATCTTCGGCGGTAAACACCGCCATGCCCATCACCGAATGGGCCAGCCGGATGCAGCTGTTGACGGCCCGGTAGCGGAGCTGACCGTCCACCGTTTCACCCAGCACCACCGTGCAGGCGCCGCAGTCGCCCTCGCCGCAGCCTTCCTTGGTCGCGCTCAGGTGCAGGTCTTCGCGCAGCACCTCCAGCAGGGTTCGGTCGGGTGGTACATTGCGCAGCGTCACGGGCTGGCCGCGCCGCAAAAACGTCAGGGGCTGGGAGACAATTTCAGAGGTCATGCGCGCCAGCATAGCGCCACCCCCATGGCACAACATATGCTCCTGCGTATGGCCTGAATGTCCAAAACACCATCCACCTGCCCATGACAAGGGGTTGAAATACGTGTCCATGTTCGACAAGATAGATCTGCACCTGATCCGCGTGCTCCACACCGTGCTCACCGAGCGCAGCGTGTCGCGCGCGGCGCTGCGTCTGGGCATGTACCAGCCGGCGGTGAGTGCAGCCCTGAAGCGCCTGCGCGACCTGGCGGGTGACCCGCTTTTGGTGCGTTCGGGCGCCGGCATGGTGCCCACCGTGGCCGGCCTGCGCATGATCGAGCCCGCAGCCGACATCTTGCGCAGTGCGGCCGTGCTGTTCTCAGACGCCCGCAGCTTCGACCCCGCCACCGCCCAAGACAGCTTCAGCCTGGCCGCCAGCGACTACCTCGACCCGCTGTTTCTGCCCCAGCTGGTGACGCAAATCAAAAGCCTGGCGCCCCAATGTGCGATCGACATCCACCCGCTCTCGGCCGACGCCGACTACCGCCAGCAACTCGCGCAGGGCGCGGTGGACGTGGTGATTGGCAACTGGGCCAAGCCGCCCGACGACCTGCACCTGGGCCGCCTGTTTGGCGACGAGGTGGTGTGCCTGGTGTCCAGCCAGCACCCGGCGGTGCGCCGGGGCTGGGACGCCGAAGCCTGGTTGGCGGCCGAACACATTGCCCCCACGCCCACGCACCCCGGCGCGCGCGGTGTCATCGACGAACACCTGGCTTCCCAGGGGCTCACCCGCCACATCACCGTGCGCTGCCCGCATTTCGGGCTGATTCCCGCCATGGTGGCGGGCAGCCTGCTGGTGCTGACCACCGGGCGGCAATATTGCGAGCGCTTCACCACCGCGCTGCCGTTGCAGGTGCTGCCCTGCCCGGTGCCGTTTCCCCGCATGATGTATTACCAGCTCTGGCACGAGCGTACCCACGCGTCCAACGCCGGGCGCTGGCTGCGCGAGCAGGTCAAGAGCGTGGCGGCTTCGCTGCGCCGCCCCGAGGCGGACGCGGCGGCTGCCTGAACAACAAGAGATACCCCCATGACCACTGCCCGACTGCAACTCACCGGCATCACCAAGCGCTACCCCGGTGTGGTGGCCAACAACGGTGTCTCGCTCACGGTGGCCCCGGGCGAGATACACGCCGTGCTGGGCGAAAACGGCGCCGGCAAGTCCACGCTGATGAAAATCATCTACGGCTCGGTGAAGCCGGACGAAGGTGCGGTGATGTTCAACGGCCGGCCGGTGCACGTGCGCAACCCGCAGGAGGCGCGGGCGCTGGGCATCAGCATGGTGTTTCAGCACTTCAGCCTGTTTGACACGCTCACCGTGGCTGAAAACGTGTGGCTGGGGCTGGACCCGTCGTTGAGCCTGTCCGAGGTGAGCGCCAGCATCACCGCCAAGGCGGCCGAATACGGGCTCGACATCGATCCCGACCGCCCGGTGCACACCCTCAGCGTGGGCGAAATGCAGCGGGTGGAAATCATCCGGGCGCTGCTCACCAACCCGCAGCTGCTCATCTTGGACGAACCCACTTCGGTGCTCACGCCGCAGGCCGTGGACAAGCTGTTTGTGGTGCTGAAGAAACTGGCGGCTGAAGGCTGCAGCATTTTGTACATCAGCCACAAGCTGCACGAAATCAGGGCGTTGTGCAACGCCTGCACGGTGCTGCGTGGCGGGCATGTCACCGGCGTGTGCGACCCGCGGCAAGAAAGCAATGCCTCGCTGAGCCGCCTGATGATTGGCGCCGAGCCGCCCGCGCTGAAGGTGCGCGCACTCAACGCGGGCGCCGATGTGTTGCAGGTGGCCGGCCTCACGCTGGCCAGCGACGACCCGTTTGGCACCCACCTGGCCGACATGGCGCTGACCGTGCGCAGCGGTGAGGTGGTGGGCATCGCCGGCGTGTCGGGCAACGGCCAGAGCGAGCTGCTTTACTGCCTGTCGGGCGAAACCACGCGGGCGCCGGTGGGCAGCATCCGGGTGGGTGGGGTGGACGCCTCGCGCTTTGGGCCGGACAAGCGCCGCGCGCTGGGCCTGCATTTTGTGCCCGAAGAACGGCTGGGCCGCGGTGCCGTGCCCACGCTGTCGCTGGCCCACAACCTGCTGCTGTCGCGCCGCGACGCACTGGGCGCGGGCGGCTGGATACGCCTGAGCGCGCTCAAGCGCCAGGCGGCCGACATCATTGCGCGCTACAACGTGAAGGCCAACGGGCCGGACGCGGCGGCCAAGTCGCTCTCGGGGGGCAACTTGCAAAAGTTCATCGTTGGCCGCGAGATAGAAGCCAAGCCGAAACTGCTGATCGTGAGCCAGCCCACCTGGGGCGTGGACGTGGGCGCTGCGGCGCAGATTCGCGGCGAAATCCTGGCGCTGCGCGACGCCGGTTGCGCCGTGCTGGTGGTCAGCGAAGAGCTGGACGAGCTGTTTGAGATCAGCGACCGCCTGCACGTGATCGCCAAGGGCAGGCTCTCGCCCAGTCTGGACCGGGCCGATGCGACCATCGAGCGCATTGGCGCGTGGATGTCCGGCCTTTGGGACGTGCAGGCGGCAAACAACAACAAGAAGGAGATCGCCCATGCTGCGGCTTGAAGTTCGTCCCCAGTCTTCGGTGCGCTGGGGCTATGCCTCGCCGGTGCTGGCGCTGGCCATCACCGTGGTGATTGGGGTCTTTTTGTTTGCCTTGCTGGGCAAAGACCCGGTGCGTGGTCTGCAGGTGTTTTTCTGGGAACCCATCAAGAGCACCTACGCCCTGTCTGAACTGATGGTCAAAGCCACGCCCCTCTTGATCATTGCGCTGGGGCTGGCGGTGTGTTTTCGCTCCAACGTGTGGAACATCGGTGCCGAGGGCCAGTTTGTCATTGGGGCCATTTTTGCCGCCGGTGTGGCCCTCATGGCCGACAAAACCACCGGCCCCTGGATCATCCCGGCCATTTTGGCGGCGGGCGTGCTGGGCGGCATGGTGTGGGCGGGCATCACCGCGTTGCTGCGCGACCGTTTCAACGCCAACGAAATTCTGGTCAGCCTGATGCTGGTGTACGTGGCCATTCAGGTGCTGAACTACCTGGTTTATGGTCCCTGGAAGGACCCGCTGGGGTACAACTTTCCGCAGACCAAGACCTTCGAGTCGGTCACGCAAATCCCCAAGCTCATGCAAGGCTCGCGCGTCAACATCGGCCTGCTGATTGCGCTGGGTGGCGTGGCGGCGGTGTGGATCTTTTTGTTTCGCACCTATGCGGGCTACGCCCAGCTGGTGGGCGGGCTGGCCCCGGCGGCGGCGCGCTACGCCGGGTTTTCTTCGCGCCGGGCGCTGTGGGTGGCGCTGCTGACCTCAGGCGGCGCGGCCGGTCTGGCCGGTGCGCTGGAAGTGGCCGGGCCGATTGGACAGCTCACACCCCACGTGCCGGCGGGTTACGGTTTCGCCGCCATCATCGTGGCGTTTGTGGGCCGCTTGCACCCCGTGGGCATCGTGTTTTCGGCCATCCTCATGAGCATGTTTTACATCGGCGGTGAGTTGGCGCAGTCGCGCATGGGCCTGCCGAAATCCATCACCGGGGTGTTTCAGGGCCTGCTGCTGTTTGCACTGCTGGCTTGTGACACGCTCATTGCCTACCGGCTGGTCTGGAAGAAATGATGCCCACCCCCGTCGCTTGCTCGCTGCGCGTAGCCGCATCCCCCCTCAAGGGGGCAGCGCCTGTGGCCCGGCAAAGCCGGTTCCGCGGCGTTTCTGGGTTGTGCATCGCTTCCTGTTGCTTTTGCTGGAGTCATTGATATGGAATCCATCGCACTCCTCATCGCCGCGTCGCTCAACGCCGGCACCGTGCTGGCCATCGCCTCGCTGGGCCTGCTCATCAACGAAAAAGCTGGCATCGTCAACCTGGGTGCCGAGGGCATGATGCTGTGCGCCGCACTGGCCGGTTTCGCCACGGTGGTGCACACCGGCAGCACCGTGGCGGGCTTTGCCGCCGGCATGGCTGCAGGCGCTTTGCTGGCGGCCATTTTTGGTGGCCTGGTGATCTGGCTCAATACCAACCAGTACGCCACCGGGCTGGCGCTGGCGCTGTTTGGCGGTGGTTTTTCGGCTTTTGCCGGCACCCGTTATGTGCAGGAAAAACTGCCTGAGCAGGCCCAGTTCGCCATTCCGGTGCTGGCCGACATCCCGCTGCTGGGCCCTGCGCTGTTTCGCCACCACCCCATGGTGTACGTGTGCGTGGGCATCGTGTTTGGGCTGATCTGGTTTTTGTACCGCACGCGCGCCGGCCTGGTGCTGCGCAGCGTGGGCGAAAGCCCCGAGTCGGCCCATGCCCTGGGTTACCCGGTGCGGCGCATCCGGCTCATGGCCGTCGTGGCGGGTGGCGCACTGTGTGGCCTGGCGGGCGCCTATGTGTCCACCGTGTACACGCCGCTGTGGGTGGAAGGCATGATCTCCGGCAAGGGCTGGATCGCGTTGGCACTTACCACCTTTGCCACCTGGCGCCCGGCACGGGTCTTGCTGGGTGCTTATTTGTTCGGTGGCGTCACCATGCTGCAGTTTCATTTGCAGGGTATCGGCGTCAACGTGCCCAGCCAGTTCCTGACCATGATGCCCTACCTGGCCACCATCGTGGTGCTGGTGCTGATCTCGCGCAACCCCACCTGGATCCGTATCAACATGCCCACCTCGATCGGAAAACCGTTCTATCCGGGCGCGTGAATGTGGCCCCCACGCTCCACCGCTGCGCGGGTCGCTGCCCCCCGAGGGGGTGCGACTTCAGCTTGGGGCGGCCCGGCGCTGAATTCATGGCCCCCACGCTCCACCGCTGCGCGGGTCGCTGCCCCCCGAGGGGGTGCGACTTCAGCTTGGGGCGGCCCGGCGCTGAATTCATGGCCCCCACGTTGCGCCGCTGCGCGGGTCGCTGCCCCCCGAGGGGGTGCGACTTCAGCTTGGGGCGGCCCGGCGCTGAATTCATGGCCCCCACGCTCCACCGCTGCGCGGGTCGCTGCCCCCCGAGGGGGTGCGACTTCAGCTTGGGGCGGCCCGGCGCTGAATTCATGACCTCCACGTTGCGCCGCTGCGCGGGTTCATAATCTTTCGTTGTCTGTTTTTCTTCACTCCCAACCCTCCAAGAGGTTTCCATGACTGACCTGAGCAAACGTTCCTTGATCAAGCTCGCTGCCTTGACGGCAGTGGCCAGCGCCGCGCTGATCGGCTGCGGCAAGAAAGAAGAAGTCGCCCCGGCCCCCGCAGCCGCGCCTGCGGTGGTGGAAGCGCCCAAGGCCGAGCCGCTGAAAATTGCGTTTGCCTACGTGGGCCCGGTGGGCGACGGCGGCTGGACCTTTGCGCACGACAACGGCCGCAAAGCCCTGGAAGCCGAGTTTGGCGACAAGGTTGTGACGAGCTTCGTGGAAAACGTGCCCGAGAGCGCCGACGCCGAGCGCGTCATTCGCGACCTGGCCGGTCAGGGCAACAAGCTGATTTTTGGCACCACCTTCGGCTACATGGAACCCATGCTGAAAGTGGCGCCTGACTTTCCCGACTTGAAGTTTGAACACGCCACCGGCTACAAGACGGCCGCCAACCTGCGCACCTACGACAGCCGCACCTACGAAGGCGCCTACATGGCGGGCGTGATCGCGGGCGCCATGACCAAGTCCAACACCCTGGGCGTGGTCGCTTCCATCCCAATCCCCGAGGTGATCCGCAACATCAACAGCTTCACTATGGGCGCCCAGTCGGTGAACCCCAAGGTCAAGACCAAGGTGGTGTGGGTGAACGGCTGGTTCGACCCACCGAAGGAAACCGAAGCCGCTACCTCGCTGATCAACGGCGGCGCTGACGTGCTGTTCCAGAACACCGATTCCTCGGCTGTGCTGCAAACCGCCGAAAAAATGGGCAAGCGCGCGTTTGGCTGGGATTCGGACATGACCGCCTACGGCCCCAAGGCCCACCTGGGTTCGGCCATCATCAACTGGGCGCCTTACTACATCAAGGCCACGAAAGACGTGCTGGAAGGCACCTGGACCACGGGTGGTGTCTGGTGGGGTGTGAAAGAAGGCGCGATCGACATGGTGTCGGTGGCCGAAGATGTGCCTGCCGACATCAAAACCAAGGTGGACGGTATTCGCAATGGCCTGAAAGACGGCACGTTTTCGATCTGGAAGGGCCCCATCGTGGACCAGGCCGGCAAAGAGGTGCTGGCGGCTGGCGCCGTGGCTGACGACGCCTTCCTGGGCGGTGTGAAGTTCTATGTCAAGGGCGTAGAAGGCAAAGTGCCGAACTGAGGGCTCCCTCCGCGCCCCTTCGCGTCACCCCCACCAGGGGGCGATGCGAGTGGCCCGGCGGAGCCCGTTCCACCGCATCCTGGGTGGGGACGCGCGCGCCGCAAACCATCGCCGCTGCCCTCCCGCAGCGGCTTTTTTGTTTGTGAGGACACAGCACATGATTGAGCACCAACTCTGGCATCCGGTGACCGCGTCGCACAGCGTGCGCGAAGCGCCCGTGGCGGTCGCGCTGCTGGGGCAGTCGCTCGTGCTCTGGCGCGAGCCGGGACACGAAGGCGCGCCGGGCGTGGTGCACGCCTGGGCCGACCGCTGCCCGCACCGGGGTGCGCGCTTGTCGCTGGGCCGTGTGTTGCACCACCTGCACGGTGCGCGGCTGGAATGCCCTTACCACGGGTGGCAGTTTGGTGGCGACGCGGCGGCTGCTCAGTCCACCGCCGCGTGTGGGCGCTGCGTGCATGTGCCCGCTGCACCGCTGTTTGAGCCGCCGACCGCGCACACAGCCACCGTGTTTGAAGCCTGCGAGCAGCACGGTTTGGTGTGGGTGCGTCTGGCCGCGCCTGACAGCACCTGGGTGCCGGCCGGCCTGCGCCAGCCGCCCGCGTTTGAACCGTGGCAAGACCCGGTGTGGCGGCAGGTGTTGTGCGGCCCCTACGAGGTGAACACCAGCGCGCCGCGCCTGGTGGAAAATTTTCTGGACCTGAGCCATTTCGGCTTTGTGCACGAAGGCTGGCTGGGTGCACGCAGCCACGCGCAGGTGGTCACCGGCCTGGTGCAGGAAACCGTCGAAGGCCTGGTGGCCAGCGACTGCCGCGCGTGGCAGCCGCGCGCCTATGCGGGCGCGAGCGACGGCGGTTCGGTGGCCTACCGCTACACCGTGCCGCATCCGTTTGCCGCTATTTTGCGCAAAGACGCCACCGAGGGTGACCCGGTCAGCAACGCCATTGCGCTGTTCATCCGGCCAGAAGCCGCGGACTCGTGCACCGCCTGGTTCGCCATGGCCACGCTGGGCGACTTGTCGGACGACGAGGAGCTGCGCGCTTTTCAGGATGCGGTGTTTGCGCAAGACCGGCCGGTGGTGGAGTCGCAGCAGCCCAAGGCCTTGCCCATCGGCAAAGACGGCCCCATGGAAGAGGTGCACAGCCCGGCCGACCGCATGTCGAGCGCCTACCGCCGTTACCTGGCCCGCTTGGGCCTGTCGCTCGGTGTGTGCTGAACACCGAGCACCGCATTTAAACCTTCCAGGACTGACATGACCAACCCTGCCGTTGAACGCGCTGTGGCGCTGGCCCGCGCCATCCCCAAAGCCGAACTGCACATCCACATTGAAGGCTCGCTGGAACCCGAGCTGATTTTTGCGCTGGCCCAGCGCAACGGCGTGACCTTGCCTTATGCCAGCGTTGAGTCCTTGCGCGCGGCTTATGCGTTCACCGACCTGCAGAGCTTCCTGGACATTTACTACGCCGGTGCCAGCGTGTTGCTGAAGGCAGAAGATTTTCACGACATGGCCTGGGCCTACTTCCTGCGGGCGAAGGCCGACAACGTGGTCCACGCCGAAATTTTCTTTGACCCGCAGACCCACACCGTCCGCGGCGTGCCCATGGCGACGGTGGTTGAAGGGTTGTCCAGTGCCTGCCGCCAGGCCGAAACCGAGCTGGGCGTCAGTTCGGCGCTGATCCTGTGTTTCTTGCGCCACCTGAGCGAAGAGGACGCCTTTGCCACCCTGGAGGCTGCACTGCCCTACCGCGAACATTTCATTGGCGTGGGGCTGGATTCCAGCGAACTTGGCCACCCACCCGAAAAATTTGAGCGGGTGTTTGCGCGCTGCCGCGCGCTGGGGCTGCGCCTGGTGGCGCACGCCGGCGAGGAAGGACCGCCCGACTACATGTGGCAAGCCATCGATCTGCTCAAGGTGCAGCGCATTGACCACGGTGTGGCTTGCCTGCAAGACCCGCTGCTCGTGGCTGAACTGGCACACACGCGCTTGCCGCTGACGGTGTGTCCGTTGTCCAACCTGAAACTGTGCGTCGTGCGTGACCTGCGCGAACACCCGCTGAAAACGATGCTGGACGCGGGGCTCTGTGCGACGGTGAACTCAGACGACCCAGCGTATTTTGGCGGCTACATGAACGCCAACTTCGAGCAAACCGTGCAGGCGTTGGGCTTGTCTTGCGCAGACGTGCTCATCCTCGCCCACAACAGCTTTGAAGCCAGTTTCGTGGATGCGGCCCAGCGCCAGCGCTGGATGGCGCTGGCCAGCCGCGCGGCGGCAACCGCCTGAACGGCTGAGCGCCCGTGCACAGCGTGGCTTAAAATACGGCCCAGCGATCCGGTGCTTCCCCGGCTCGCTTTTTTTATTCCCGGAAGCCATGTAGAGGACCACCATGTACAAAAACCTCGTGACCCGGCGCGTCTGCGCCTGGGCGGTCACCAGCTTTTTCTTTTCTTTTCCACTCGCCACCATCGCTCAGACGGCCAGCCCGCCGCCGCCGGCTGCGCCGCTGAAGGCAGCCTTTGTCTACGTGGCACCGCTGACCGACGCGGGCTGGGTGCGGCAGCACGAACAGGGACGTCTCGCGGTGGCCGCCGCGCTGGGGAGCCAGGTGCAAACTCACTTTGTGGAAAACGTGGCCGAGGGTGCCGACGCCGAGCGCGTCATCCGCGACCTGGCGCGCCAGGGGCACGGCATCATCTTCACCCCGAGTTTTGGTTATATGGAGCCCACGCTCAAGGTGGCCAAAGAATTTCCGGGCGTGAAGTTCGAGTCCATCACCGGTTACAAAAACGCGCCCAACGTGGCCACCGCCAATGCGCGCTACTACGAGGGGCGTTATCTGGCCGGTATTGCGGCGGGCCGCATGGCCACGCGGGCCGGTTATGTGGCGGGCTTCCCGATTCCCGAGGTGATTCAGGGCATCAATGCGTTCACACTGGGTATGCGCTCGGTCAACCCCGCCGCCACGGTGCGCGTGGTCTGGCTGGGCGAGTGGTTCAACCCGCCGCGCGAACGCGACGCCGCCATGACGCTGATGAACCAGGGCGCCGAGGTGCTGGCGTTTCACACCGGCTCCACTGCGGTGATGGCCGCAGCGCAAGAGCGCGGCAAGCTGGCCGTGGCCTACCACTCCGACATGCGCAAGGTGGCGCCCGATGCGCAGGTGGTGGCCGTGACCCACTTGTGGGGCGATTACTACACCCGCCGTGTCAAGGCGGTGCTGGACGGTACCTGGCAGAGCGCCAGTGTGTGGGGTGGCGTGAAGGACGGCATGGTGCGTGTGGACGGTTTCGGCAGCCAGGTGCCGGCCGCTGTGCGCCAGGAAGTGCTGGCGCGCCAGGCCGATATGGCGGCCGGCAAGCTGCGGGTGTTTGCCGCCAAGACCGCGGTGCTCGGCAACGAGGGCCAGGTGGTCATCGGCGCGGGGCAGGCGCTGTCGGACGCCGACATCCGCAACATGAACTGGCTGGTGGACGGGGTGCAGGCCAAACTGGCGCACTGACGGTTTGCCGGGAGCCTGCCCGCATGACAACCATGTCAGGGGCGGTATGGCGGCGGGGCAGAACCCCGCTAAGCTCCAGGCTCTATGAAAGCCTACCGCGCCGCCATTCTCCGTTTCGCTGACGACCAGACCCCCGTGTACGAGCCCGATGGCCTGCTGGTGGTGGGCCCGGATGCCACCGGGCAGCGCGTGGTGCGGGCCGTGGGCGACCATGCCGCGCTGGTGGGCCGCTTTCCCGGTGTGGCCATTGAAGACCTGCGGGGCCACATCATTGCGCCGGGCTTTGTGGACCTGCACATTCACTACCCGCAAACCGATGTGATTGGCGCGCCTGCTGCGGGCTTGTTGCCCTGGCTGGAGAACTACACCTTTCCGCACGAGTCCCGGTTTTCCGACCCCGGCTATGCCCGCGGCGTGGCCGAATTTTTTCTGGACGAACTGCTGCGCCACGGCGTGACCACCGCACTGGCTTTCGCCACCTCGCACCCGAGTTCGGTGAACGCCATGTTTGAAGCCGCGCGGGCCCGGGGCGTGCGCCTCATCACGGGCAAAGTGCTGCAAGACCGCCACAGCCCGGACGGTGTGCGCGACGACACCGAGCAAAGCCTGATCGACACCGAAACGCTGATCCAGCGCTGGCACGGCGTGGACCGCCTGGGCTACGCCATCACACCTCGTTTTGCACCCACCAGCTCGCCCGAGCAGCTGCGCGGCGCCGGCGAGCTGGCCGCGCGCTACCCCAGCGTGTGGGTGCAGTCGCATGTGGCCGAAAACCGCGACGAGGTGCGGTGGGTGGCCGAGTTGTTCCCGCATGCGCGCAGCTATTTGGGCGTGTACGCCGACGTTGGGTTGCTGCGCGAGCGCGCCATTTACGCGCACTGCATCCACCTGGACGCCGCTGACCGCGCCCTCATGGAACAAACGGGCGCCGCAGCGGCCATCAGCCCCACGAGCAATCTGTTTCTGGGCAGCGGATTTTTTGACTACGCCGCCGCCGACGCCGCCAGCATGCGCTACGGCTTGGCCAGCGACGTGGGCGGTGGCACCAGTTTTTCACCGTTTCACACCATGCTGGCGGCCTACTATGTGGGCCGCGAGGGCCACACCAAGACCGGCCTGAGCCTCACCCCTGGCCAGCTCTGGTGGCAACACAGCGCCGGCGCTGCGCTGGCGCTGGGCCTGGCCGGTGTGGTGGGCAACTTGCAGCCGGGTTGCGAAGCCGACTTCGTGGTGCTCAACCCGCAGGCCACGCCGCTGCTGGCGCGCAAGACTGAGCAGGCCAACAGCCTGGACGAGCTGCTGTTTGCGCTGATCGTGCTGGGCGACGACCGGGTGGTGGCGCGCACTGTGATCGCCGGACCAAGCACGCACTGAAGCCACAGCGCGTCCCAACGTGCGTGCGTCCGCGCGCTGGGCTGTGCTGCTGGCAGGGCCGGGGGCTATCCGTACTTGAGTTCGGTGGCCTTGCCCCAGAACACCCGGTACATGAACACGGTGTAGCCAATGATCACCGGCAGCGTGATGATCACACCGATGAAGATCACGTTGAGCGAAGCGGTGCTGATCGCCGCTTCCCACACCGTCATGCGGCCGATCACGATGTCCGGGAAGATGCTGTAGGCCAGACCAAAGAACGCCAGCACGAAGATCAGCACCGTGTTGCCGAACACCAGCCAGCCATAGCCCGCCGCCACCAATGCGGGGCGCGTCACCACCCAGCGCATGGCGAAAAAGGCCAACGCGCACATGAGCGGGACCGGCAGCAAGGCAAACACCTGCGGCACGCCAAACCACTTGTCAATCACCCCGGCCTTCACCAGCGGGGTCGCTGCCGAAATGCCGAGCAATGCTGCAGCCATGGGCCACATCACGCACCGCGCCCAGTGCACAGCCCGCTGCTGCAAATTCGCTTCGGTTTTCATGATCAACCAGCCCGCACCCAACAGCACGTAGGCCGCCGGTAACGTGAGTGCAATACCCAGGCTGAAAGCCCAGCCCAGGGCACCGGGGGCAAAGCCCGTGACGTAGCTGCCCAGCATCCAGCCCTGCGCGGCAGAGGCCATGAGCGAGCCGGTGAAAAAGGCGCGGTTCCAGAACGGCTTGTAGCGCGTGGGTGCCTTCACGCGAAAATCAAAAGCCACGCCGCGCAAGATGAGTCCGATCAGCATCACCGCCACCGGCAGGTACAGCGCTTGCAGCACCAGTCCGTGCGCAAACGGAAACGCGATGAGCAACACGCCCACGCCCAACACAAGCCAGGTTTCATTGGCATCCCAAAACGGGCCAATGCTGGCAATCATGGTGTCTTTCTCGCTGTCTTTGGCCAGCGGTAGCAGCAGGCCGACCCCAAGGTCGTAACCGTCCAGAATCACATAGGCCAGAAGGCTCAGGCCCATGACAGCCAGGAAAAACAGCGGCAGGAATTCAGCCCACGTCATGTCACACCCCCGCCTTGCCCAGCAGCGCACCCTTGGACTTCTCGGGCGCATGCTCTTTCGGGTGCTCGGCCATGTACTTGAGCACGCCCACGTAGGTGACCAGCAGCAGACCATAAACAAGCAGATAGGCGGTGAGTGTGAGCGCAATGTAGGGCGGCGGCACAGTGGTGGCGGCTTCGCTGGTGCGCATAAGGCCGTAGACCAGGTAGGGCTGGCGACCAATTTCGGTCACGTACCAGCCCGCGAGCGTGGCCACCCAGCCGGAAAATGCCATGCCCGAGAGCACCCACAGCAGCGGCCGCGACAGTGCCACCTCGGTTTGCCTGCGCTGCTTCCAAAGGCGCCAGGCGGTCCAACCGGCAACGAACAGCATCAGCGTGCCCACGCCCACCATCACGCGGAAGGCATAGAACACCGGCGCTACCGGCGGGTGCGAGCCCCGAAAATCGTTGAGACCCTTGATCTCGCCGTTTAGATCGTGGGTCAGCACCAGGCTGGCCAGTTTGGGAATTTCGATCGCGAAGTGGGTGGTCCGCTCGGTTTCATCGGGTATGCCGAACAAGGTCAGTGGTGCGCCGCGCTGGGTTTCCCAGATGCCCTCCATGGCGGCCACCTTGGCCGGCTGGTGCTCCAGCGTGTTGAGGCCGTGCAAGTCTCCCGCAAAAAATTGCAAGGGCATCGCGGCAGCGGCGGTGAATACCGCAGCACGCAAGGCCTTGTGGGTGCCGCGTGTGGCACTGCCTTTGAGCAGTTGCCAGGCGCACAGGCCAGCGATCAGGAACGATGCAGTCAGGGTCGAGGCCAGCAACACATGTGCCAAGCGGTAGGGGAAAGAAGGGTTGAAGACCACGGCCAGCCAGTCGGTGGGGATGAACTGGCCATTGACCAGCTCATAGCCTGCGGGCGTGTGCATCCACGAGTTCAGGCTCAAAATCCAGAACGCCGACATGGTGGTGCCGATCGCCACCAAAAAGGTGGCGATCAGGTGCGCCCGTTCGCTGACCCGGCTGCGTCCAAACAGCATGATGCCCAGGAAGCTGGCTTCTAAAAAGAACGCGGTCAGCACCTCGTAGCCCAGCAGCGGGCCCGAAATGTTTCCCGTGCGTTCCATGAAGCCTGGCCAGTTGGTGCCAAACTGAAAACTCATCACGATGCCCGAGACCACGCCCAGCGCGAAGGTGAGGGCAAACACTTTGGTCCAGAAGTAATATGCCTCTTCCCATGCCACATCCCGCGTCTGCACCCAGCGCATGCGGAAGAACAGCAGGAACCAGCAGAGTGCGATCGTGATCGTTGGAAACAGAATGTGAAAACTGATGTTTGCCGCGAACTGAATGCGCGACAGAATGAGGGCGTCTAATTCCATGGTGAGGTGCTCTCGGGGTGGGGAGGAATCAGGCGGTGTGGCGACCTGTATCGCCTGCCGCAGGCTTGCTGCTGCGGCCGGTGATGCGGTCTTTGAGTTCCAGTACTTTGGTTACGGTGCTGCCCATGCCCATCAACTGCAGGGCCGTTTCTGGCGCGAGCTTTTGCACATCGTCAAACCAACTCATCAAGCGGTCGATCAGTTCGTGCATCTCGCGCATGCGTTGCTGGGCGTGGCGCTCGGCTTCGCCATTCGGGGTTTGCAGCAAGGCCGATCGAAGCATCGACAGCGTGGGCTCAATTTCACGTCGGCGGCGTTCCTCAGCCAGCACGCGAAAAATCTCCCATACATCCTCTGGGGCGTCGAAATATTCCCTGCGGTCACCCGGCAGGTGGCGCAGGCGCACCAGGCGCCACGCCTGAAGTTCCTTCAGGCCCATGGATACATTTGAGCGGGAAAAGCCCAGCGCATCCGCGATGTCGTCGGCGTGGATGGCGGTTTGCGAAATGAAGAGCAAGGCGTAAATTTGCCCGACCGTGCGGTTGATGCCCCAGCGGCTGCCCATCTCGCCAAAGTGGTTCACAAACTCGCGGCTGAGGGCTGGAAGGGGGGTGGGTGTCGACATGTGGATTCCTTGTGTTCGTGAATTTTCAGTAATTACTGAAAACCCTGAACGGGTTCAGGTCTTTCGACGCCTGACCTGCCTACAATCACCGGCAGCTAACCCCGGAGCACACCAGCATGAGTATCAAGAGCGACAAATGGATCCGCCGCATGGCCGAGCAGCACGGCATGATCGAGCCCTTCGAGCCGGGCCAGGTCCGACACAATGCCGCCGGCGAAAAAATCGTGAGCTACGGCACCAGCAGCTACGGCTATGACATCCGTTGCGCGCCCGAATTCAAGGTGTTCACCAACATCCACAGCACTGTGGTGGACCCTAAGAACTTTGATGAAAACAGCTTTGTCGACATCAACAAGGATGTGTGCGTGATTCCGCCCAACAGTTTCGCGCTGGCGCGTACCCTGGAATATTTCCGCATTCCGCGCAATGTGCTGACCATCTGCTTGGGCAAAAGCACCTATGCGCGCTGCGGCATCATCGTCAATGTGACCCCGTTCGAGCCCGAGTGGGAAGGCTATGTGACACTGGAATTCAGCAACACCACGCCGCTGCCGGCCAAGATCTACGCCGGCGAAGGCTGCGCGCAAGTGCTGTTTTTCGAGAGCGACAAGGACGATGTGTGTGAGGTCAGCTACAAAGACCGTGGTGGTAAATACCAGGGTCAGGTGGGCGTGACGCTGCCCAAGACCTGATCGTTTCGCCCAGCCAGGCCGGGGGGCGGGTCATTTGTGGCTTGACCTGCATCAAAGCGGTGCAGCCTGACACCAGATAACATTGCATTTTTTTTGGATGGCGCCCATGATGGCGCTGCTGCGTGTCCATTGTCACTTGGTCATTGGCTGACTGACATTTGTGTGTACTGCATGCCTCCGTGTGTGCCCCTCAGGGGCCCAATCCCTGTCTCCCCCATGTCTCAAAATTCTCCGTCGTTCCAGCACCCAGAGCCCATTCCGTTGGGGCAACCCCTGCCGCACCGCAAGGTGATCCGTGGCTGGCTGGCACCCATCGTTGAGCGCCGCACCGCGTTGGCGGTGTTTTTGCTGCTGCTCGATCTGGTTATTTACGCTGCACTGATGGCGGGCACCGTGCTGCTGGAGGTCTGGTGGGCCAAGCTGTTGAGTGGCATGGCTGCCGGTTTCATGATCGGGCGGTTGTTCGTCATTGGGCACGACGCCTGCCACCAGAGCTACACCCCGCATCGGCGGCTGAACCGCGTGCTGGGTCGTATCGCCTTCACCGTATCGCTCACGCCCTACAGCCTGTGGGAGGTGGGGCACAACGTGGTGCACCACGGTTACACCAACCTCAAGGGCGTGGATTTCGTCTGGGCACCGCTCACCAAGTCGGAGTTCGATGCCTTGTCGCCCGGGCGCCGTGTGCTGGAGCGGCTCTATCGCAGTGGCCTGGGGCCGGCGTTTTACTACCTTATTGAAATGTGGTGGTTGCGCATGTTCTTCCCGCGCAAGACCTACATGGGCACGCAGCGCAAGGAATTCATGTGGGACGGCGTGTATGTGGTCGCTACGGCCGTGGTGTGGATCGGTGCGCTCGTGGCGGCGGCTTTGGCGACCGGGCAATCGGTGTGGGCGCTGCTGGGTTATGGGTTTGTGGTGCCTTTCATGTTCTGGAACGCCATGATCGGTTTCGTGGTGTACGTGCATCACACGCACACCGCCGTGCAGTGGCACGATGACAAGGCCGCCTGGGCCAAGGCAGCTCCGTTTGTTTCGACAACCGTGCACATGACCTTTCCCATGCGCATCGGCGCGCTGATGCACCACATCATGGAGCACACAGCGCACCATGTGGACATGAGCATCCCGCTTTACAAGCTGGAGGGTGCGCAACAGTTGCTGGAAGAAGCGTTGCCGGGACGTATCATCGTGCAACGGTTCTCTTGGGCTTGGTATTTCGAGACGGCACGCAAGTGCAAGCTCTACGACTTCACCCGCCGCTGCTGGACCGATTTTCATGGGCGTCCCACCAGTGATTTCAAGCCTGCAGTGGCGTGAGTGCCGCACTCAGGATTTTTTTCCTGAGCTTGATGCACAAAAAGCGCTGCCAGGCAGCGCTTTTTGTTTTTTGGTGGTGGTGTGCCGGGCATGGGCGCACACTTGCGAGTGACGGTTCCGCTGCAAACGGACTACTTGAACCTAGAAACGGCAGTTGACCGCGCTCTTTCCGCTGAAAAGGCCCATGAATATGGACGATTTTGACCACCGCGGCGCTCACCTTCCAGGTGACGGCGCTACAGATCCGTTTGAGCCGCCAGGCAGTGCGCTGGCCGCGTTGCTCCTTCTTGCTGGCAGTAGCCAGCGGCGGCGTCGCGCCTTGCCAGCACACCCTCTGACAGCCCACTCGGGCCTGTCCAACAGCCGTTTCTAGGTTGAATGCTGACCGGGGAGAAATCATGCCTTTCCAATCCTTTTGCCGTATGCAACGGACTGATCAACCCTTGGAAGCCTCACTGGCTTGGCCACCATGAAGTGGGGCCGCAACCGACAGTCGGACCAGGTGGAAGACAGGCGTTCACAGCCCGGTGGGGGTGGCCTGCCCACGGGCGGTGGTCGTCGCGTCGGGGGCAAGGGCATTGGTCTGGGCACCATCGTCATCGCGCTGGTGGCTGGCTGGATCTTTGGCATCAACCCGATGACGATTCTGGGCGCTTTGGGTGGCGGCGACTTCTCGCCTCTGCCACAAACCCAGACCGCACCGGCGCCCACCCGGCAGCCCACCGACGACATGGGCCAGTTTGTAGCGGCTGTGCTGGGGGGCACCGAGGATGTCTGGAGTGAGATTTTTCGCCAGGGCGGCAGCGAATACCGCAAACCCCGCCTGGTGCTGTTTCGTGGCGCCACGCCCACAGCCTGTGGCACCGGTCAATCGGCCATGGGTCCGTTTTACTGCCCGGGTGACGAAAAGGTTTATATCGACCTGAGTTTTTACGATACCTTGCGCCGCGAGTTGGGTGCCCCCGGTGACTTTGCTCAGGCTTATGTGATCGCACATGAGGTGGGCCACCATGTGCAAAACCTGCTGGGTATCACCGACAAGATGGAGCAGATGCGAGGCCGCGTCAGCCAGCGCGAGTACAACGCCCTGAGTGTTCGCCTGGAGTTGCAGGCGGACTGCTTTGCAGGCATCTGGGCCCACCACAACCACAAGACGCAGGCCATTCTGGAGCCGGGTGATGTGGACGAGGCCTTGAACGCCGCTGCTGCCATCGGCGACGACGCGTTGCAGCGCAAGAGCCAGGGCCAGATCGTGCCTGACAGCTTTACCCATGGCACCAGCGCGCAGCGCCAGCGCTGGTTTCATACCGGTCTGGAGCATGGCCAGGTGTCGTTGTGTGACACCTTCAGTGCACGCAGTCTGTGACCTCTACAGACCAGTCATGCGTCGAGTGATTGGATGATTTGCGGTCATAGTGAGACAATAAGAGGATAACCCGTACAGAAATGACCCAATCTTTTTCCGAACTTTCTCTTTCCCCTTCGCTGGAACGTGCCGTGGCCGAAATGGGCTACGAGACCATGACGCCAATCCAGGCGCAGGCCATTCCGGTGGTGCTGCAGGGTCGTGACGTCATGGGCGCCGCCCAGACCGGCACAGGCAAGACTGCTGCTTTCACGCTGCCTCTGCTGCAGCGCATGATGAAGCACGAAAATGCCTCCACCTCGCCCGCGCGGCATCCGGTGCGCGCCTTGGTGCTGTTGCCCACCCGCGAGTTGGCCGACCAGGTTGCCGAGCAAGTCAAGTTGTACGCCAAATACACCCACCTGCGCAGCGCGGTGGTGTTTGGTGGCATGGACATGAAGCCCCAGACCGCCGAGCTGAAAAAAGGCGTGGAAGTGCTGGTGGCCACACCCGGGCGCCTGCTGGATCACATTGAAGCCAAGAACTGTGTGTTGAACCAGGTCGAATACGTGGTGCTCGACGAAGCCGACCGCATGCTCGACATCGGCTTTCTGCCCGACCTGCAGCGCATCCTGAGCTACCTGCCCAAGCAACGCACCACCTTGCTGTTTTCGGCCACCTTCTCGCCAGAAATCAAGCGCCTGGCAGGTAGCTATTTGCAGGATCCGGTGACGATTGAAGTGGCGCGCTCCAACGCCACGGCCTCCACCGTTGAGCAACATTTTTACCGGGTAGACGACGACGACAAGCGCAACGTGCTCAAGAAAATCTTGAAGGAGCGCGACCTCAAACAGGCCTTTGTGTTCGTCAACAGCAAGCTGGGCTGTGCCCGCCTGGCGCGCTCCCTGGAACGGGAAGGCTTGAATACCACGGCCTTGCATGGTGACAAGAGTCAGGACGAGCGCCTGAAGGCGCTGGAGGCCTTCAAGAGCGGCGCAGTGGATCTGCTGGTGTGCACAGATGTAGCGGCCCGTGGCCTGGACATCAAGGACGTACCGGCGGTGTTCAATTTTGACATCCCGTTCAACGCCGAAGATTACGTGCACCGCATTGGCCGTACCGGTCGGGCCGGCGCCTCGGGCCTGGCGGTGTCGTTTGTCAGCGCTCGCGATACGCGGCTGATGGGCGATCTGGAAAAGCTGTTGGGCAAAAAGCTGGAACTTGAACCGCTGGAACTTGAAGCGGATCTGCGCCCAGCCGGTCATTTCAACGATGGCCAGCGCGCCTGGAAAAAGCCTGAAAACAACGAAGGTCGAGAGATTCGGGCTGATCGCGAAAGCCGCGCTTCGCGTGAATCTTCTGGCGATGCACGACCAGGCGGGCGCTACCCGCGTCCGTCCCGGGCACCGCTTGACCCCTTGTTCGACAAACCTTACGAGCCCAGTGTGGGGACAGCCGTGAAGCCCTCCTGGGAGGCTTCGCAACCCGCCGCAGCACGCAGTCTGTCTCCGAATATCAAATCACGCAAGAAAGTGCCGGCGTTGTTCAAGAGCGCGCCGGCACCGGTGCAGGTCCCTGAAGGTTCGGCAGCGGCGTCCAGCGCAGTGGCCCCCGCGACCGAGGGGCGTTGAGCCTCGCAGGCTCGTTCGCCGTGTTGCCTCAGTCTTTGCAGGGCTGGCGCGCTTGCGCGCACCGGACCGATAGCAGTTCAAAGCTGCCCGGTGCGTCGCCCATACGTGCCGCCGTCAGGCAGCCGCCCCACACACAGCCGGTGTCCAGCGGTAGCACGTCTTCGCGCTGCACGGCGCCCACGGTGGACCAGTGGCCAAAGGCCACCGGCACGCCAGCTGTGCGGCGCCCGGGCACGTCAAACCAGGGCATGAACCCGTGTGGTGCGTTGTCAGCACCGTCTTTGGCGTCAAATTCCATGACGCCCTGGGCTGAACAAAACCGCAGCCGTGTCAGCGTGTTGACAATCACGCGCAGGCGTTCGTCGCCGCGCAGGCTGTCGCTCCACAGATCGGGCTGGTTGCCGTACATGCCGTGCAGAAACTCGGTCCAGTCGGGGCTGCGCAGCACGGACTCCAGCTCGCCCGCCAGCGCCAGCGTCTGGTTCCGGTCCCATTGCGGCAGCACGCCGGCATGCACCATCAGCCAGCCGTGTGCGTACAGGGCCATCGGGCGGTGGCGCAACCAGTCGAGCAGGACCCTGCGGTCGGGAGCCGCCAGGATGTCAGCCACGGTATCGCTGCGGTGCGGCTTGCGCACGCCGTGCGCGACGGCCAGCAGGTGCAGGTCGTGGTTGCCGAGCAGGCAGTGGACTGAGCTCTCCAGCGCCATCAAGCGGTGCAGCACGTCCAGCGACTGCGGACCCCGGTTTACCAGATCACCCAGCAGGTACAGCGTGTCGCGGCTGGGTGAAAAATCAACGGTTTCGAGCAGTCGTCCCAGGGCTTCATCGCAGCCCTGCACATCGCCAATCATGTAAAGTGCCATCGGCCGATTATGGACATCCTCCTCATTGTTTTCCTCACGCTGGTCAACGGCGCATTCGCCATGTCCGAGCTGGCGCTGGCCTCCAGCCGCAAGGCACGCTTGGCGGCCATGGCCGAGGCCGGGGACAAGGGTTCCATCACTGCGCTGAAGTTGCTGGAAAACCCGACCCAGTTTCTGTCCTCGGTGCAGGTGGGCATCACCTCCATCGGCATGCTCAACGGCATCGTGGGTGAAGCCGCTTTCAGCGGCAAGCTGGCCCTTTGGCTGCAAACCTTTGGCTTGGCGAGCACCACAGCGAACGTGACGGCCACGGCCGTGGTGGTGGTGGTCATTACCTTCATCACCATTGTGTTTGGCGAGTTGGTGCCCAAGCGCATTGGCCAGCTCTACCCCGAGACCGTGTCGCGCTGGGTGTCTCGCCCCATGGCCTTTGTGGCCCAGGCCGCCAAGCCGTTTGTCTGGCTGCTGACGCACACCACACAAGGCATGCTCAAGCTGCTGCGCATCGACACCAACGCCGTGCAGCATGTGACCGAAGAAGAGATCAATGCCAGCCTGGAAGACGGCGTGGACGCGGGCATTATTGAAGAGCACGAACACCAGATGGTGCGCAATGTGTTCTTGCTGGACGACCGCCAGCTCACTTCCATCATGGTGCCGCACGCCGACATTGAGTGGCTCGATGCGCAGGACGGCATTGACGTCGCGGTGCAGAAAGCCTGGACTACTGGCCACTCGTGGTATCCGGTGTGCCGGGGCGGTCTCGACGATGTGGTGGGTGTGATTCACCTGCCGCGCATGCTGGCCTTGCAGGCCGAAGGCGACAACGAATCGCTCATGCGCCATGTGCAGCCGGCTGTTTTTGTACCCGAAACACTGTCTGGCATGGAGCTGCTGGAGCAGTTTCGAGCGCGCGCCACGCGTATGGTGTTTGTGGTGGACGAGTACGGTGTGGTGCAGGGCTTGCTCACGCCTCTGGACATGCTCGAGGCGATCACGGGTGAGCTGTCCCCCGGAGCGGCGGTGAAAGCCTGGGCGACCCAGCGTGAGGACGGTGCCTGGCTGGTGGATGGGGCCATGCCGGTAGCCGAACTCAAGGCCCGGCTGGACATTGATGAGTTCCCTGACGAAGACCGGGGTCGCTACAACACAGTGGCCGGGCTGATGCAGACCGTAGCGGGTGATCTGTTGCACCAGGGCGACCGTGTAGACGCTTCAGGGTGGCGCTTTGAGGTGCTGGTCCTGGATGGCCGCCGCATCGACCAGGTGCTGATCTCGCGCCTGTCCGAGCCCGAAGCCACCGGCTGACGCGGCACCGGGGTGCTGGCTCAGACGGAGGTTGTGGGGCGGTGTTCGCGATGCTCAAACAGCCAGGCCTTGAAGGCCAGCGCTGCGGGCGAGAGCCGCTTGCCACGCGGGTACACCACGTGCCAGCGGCGGATCAGCGGAAACCCCAGAACATCGAGCAACACCAGTTCGCCCAGTGCCAGTTCTGACACCACCGTGGTGCTGGAGAGCACCGCCAGCCCCAGGCCACCGGCCACGGTTTGCTTGATGGCTTCGTTGCTGCCGACCTCAAGCCGGGTTTTCAGCGTGATGCCCTGACTGGCGAAAAACTTCTCGGACGTGAGCCGGGTACCCGAACCGGGCTCGCGCAAGATGAAGGGTTCGTTCATCAGCCGCTGCGGTGACAGTTTCTTTTTTCCCACCAGCGGGTGGTTGGGCGGTGCTACCAGCACCAGCGGGTTGTCGGCAAAGTCTTCGCACACCACATCCATCTGTTCGGGCGGCTGGCCCATGATGTAGAGGTCGTCCTGGTTGGCGGCCAGGCGCTGCAGCAGGTTTTCCCGGTTGCCCACGAGCATGGCCACGTCAATGCCCGGATGTGCGGCGCAAAAGCCGCCCAGCAGCTTGGGTACGGTGTATTTCACGGTGGTCAGGATGGCGAGCTTCAGGCTGCCACGCTCCACGCCTTGCAGCGCCGCCAGATCCTGGGACAGCCGCTCCATGCGGCCCTCGATGTCCTGACAGGCCTCGGCCAGCGTCTGGCCAGCAGCGGTCAAAAAGATCTTTTTCCCCAGCTGCTCAAACAGCGGCTGCCCCACCGTTTCCGACAGTTGCTTGACTTGCAGCGAGAGCGTGGGGGGTGACAGGTGCAGCTCTTCAGCCGCGCGTGCAAAGCTGCTGTGTCGTGCTACCGCCAGGAAGATGCGCAGCTGGTGCAGGGTGGCGTGGCGCAGGTTCATGGTTTACTTTAATAAAAGATAACGATGTAAACATTTTACTTTTATTTATCTTCTGTGATGGCCACAATCCGCATCAGTTCAGCGCACATCCAACCCAAAAAATGGGGCGCACTGGGCGCCCCATTTGCAACCCACCAGTTTTCAACGAGGAGTGAACATGGCTGTCAAGACTTACAACGCCGGCGTCAAGGAATACCGCCAGACCTACTGGATGCCCGAGTACACCCCCCTGGATACCGACATCCTGGCGGTGTTCAAGATCACGCCGCAGCCTGGTGTGGATCGGGAAGAGGTGGCGGCCGCTGTGGCGGCCGAATCGTCCACCGGCACCTGGACCACGGTGTGGACCGATCTGCTGACCGATATGGACTACTACAAGGGCCGCGCCTACCGCATCGAGGACGTGCCGGGCGACGACACCTGCTTCTACGCCTTTGTGGCCTACCCCATCGACCTGTTCGAAGAGGGTTCGGTGGTCAACGTGTTCACCTCGCTGGTGGGCAACGTGTTTGGTTTCAAGGCGCTGCGCGCCCTGCGCCTTGAAGATGTGCGCTTCCCCATCGCCTACATCAAGACCTGCGGCGGTCCTCCCCTGGGCATCCAGGTCGAGCGCGACATCATGAACAAGTACGGTCGCCCGCTGCTGGGTTGCACCATCAAGCCCAAGCTGGGTCTGTCGGCCAAGAACTACGGCCGCGCCGTCTACGAGTGCCTGCGCGGTGGTCTGGACTTCACCAAGGACGACGAAAACATCACCAGCCAGCCCTTCATGCGCTGGCGCCAGCGGTTCGATTTCGTGCAGGAAGCCACGCTGAAGGCCGAGCGCGAGACCGGTGAGCGCAAGGGCCACTACCTGAACGTGACCGCCCCCACGCCCGAAGAGATGTACCGCCGCGCCGAGTACGCCAAAGAGATTGGTGCGCCGATCATCATGCACGACTACATCACCGGCGGCTTCTGTGCCAACACCGGCCTGGCCAACTGGTGCCGCGAGAACGGCATGCTGCTGCACATCCACCGCGCCATGCACGCCGTGATCGACCGCAACCCGCACCACGGCATCCACTTCCGCGTGCTGACCAAGATCCTGCGCCTGTCGGGTGGCGACCACCTGCACACCGGCACCGTGGTGGGCAAGCTCGAAGGCGACCGCAACTCCACCCTGGGCTGGATCGACCTGCTGCGCGAATCCTTCATCCCCGAAGACCGTTCGCGCGGCATCTTCTTCGATCAGGACTGGGGTTCCTTGCCCGGCGCGTTCGCGGTGGCCTCGGGTGGCATTCACGTCTGGCACATGCCCGCACTGGTGAGTATCTTCGGTGACGACTCGGTGCTGCAGTTCGGTGGTGGCACCCTGGGCCACCCCTGGGGCAACGCGGCCGGCGCCTGCGCCAACCGGGTGGCGCTGGAAGCCTGTGTGCAGGCCCGCAACGAAGGCCGCCCGCTGGAGAAAGAGGGCAAAGACATCCTCACCGCTGCCGCAGCGCATTCGCCCGAACTCAAGATCGCCATGGAGACCTGGAAAGAGATCAAGTTCGAGTTCGACACCGTGGACAAGCTCGACATCGCCAACAAGTGACCGGTGCACAGCGCATCCGGCCCCACCCCTCATCCCCTCTGAAAGGAAACTGACATGGCTGTCCAAGTTTACAAATCGACCCAGAAGTACGAGACCTTCTCTTACCTGCCGCCCATGACGGCCGAGCAGGTTCGTCGGCAGATCGCCTACTCCATCGCGCAGGGCTGGAACCCGGCGGTGGAGCACACCGAAAAGGGCACCGCCGCCACCAGCAACTTTTGGTACATGTGGAAGCTGCCCCTGTTTGGCGAGCAGTCGGTGGATGCCGTGCTGGCCGAGGTGGAGGCCTGCCACCGCGAGTTCCCCAACCACCTGGTGCGTGTGATCGCCTACGACAACTACTCGCAGAGTCAGGGCATGTCTTTCGTCGTCTACCGCTGAGCATAAAAGCTGCGGCCACTGGCCGCACCCAAGAACGGCACCGATCCCCATTGCAAGAGGTTTGACATGACATCCATTGGCTCAAGCGCAGTTCAAGTGACCCTGTCGGGTCGCGAATTGGCCCTGCAGCGGCGCCAGGCCATGGCTTTGCGCGGCAAGGCCGGCGTGGTCAGGTCCGCTGCGGCGCAGTCGGCGGCTGCCGCCGCGCCCAGGCCTGCGATGGCACTGGCCAGGCCGACGCCACGCACCGCCGTGGCTGCGCTGGATGCCGGGCGTTCGGCACCGGTCACGGCGCCGACGGCGAGCGCGGCCCGCCAGCGCCGTCAGGCCTTGAGCCAGTCGGGCAAATCGGCGTTGGGTGCACAGGCGGTGGCCACGCGCCCGGCGCGCAGCCGGGCACCGGTGGCCTCGCCGCAGCAAACGCTGGCCGCCTCCGATGCGCTGGCCGCCGACTGCGGTTGTGGTTGCAATGGCACGGGCTGCGCGATCGCTTCGGGCCCGATCGACGCATTCGCTGCGCAGCCCGCCTGCGGTGGGTCTGCGGCTTCATGTGCGCCCGCCATGGACATGGGCTCGACCCGCGCACTGGCCCGCGCCCGCCGTGTCGCCCTGGCCACCGACGGCAAAAAGGGCTTGGTGCGCGTGGCGCAGGCCACCCGGCTGGCCGCCGTGCTGCCCCAGCAAGACTGGCAGCAGGCGATTGAAAAAGGCGCTTCGGGCCGCGAGGTGGCCAAGCAGCGCCGCCTGGTGCGCGCTTTGGTGGGTCGTGCAGAAGTTGCTTCGACAGCACCCCGGCCCAACGGCCGCATGCGCGCCAAGAATGAAACCGCTGCTGCACCGCCCAAGGTGGCCATCGGTCACACGCTGTCCGGCCAGTCCGTCACCGGCACCCCGGTGGACAGCAGCCGCAAGGTGACGGGCAACGAAGCTGGTGCCTGCACCAGCGTCACCGGCACCGAATACCTGAGCCTGGAGCAGTTCAGCTCCGTGTGTGGCACGCGGCCTGCGCCGGGTCCGGCCAAGGTGGCGTTGAGCAGCACCCTGCGCGAACAGAAGGTGACCGGCACCGAGGTCGGTCGTTCCGCCCATGTGACGGGTGACGAGGCCGGATCGTGCCGCAGCGTCACCGGCACCGAGTACCTGTCGCGCGAGCAGCAGCAGACGGTTTGCGATGCCGTACCCCTGCCCGGCCCGCGCAAGGTCAGTGTCATGTCGTCGCAAGGCGGGCAAGCGGTTTCTGGTGTTGAGGTCGGGCGTTCCGTCAAGGTCACGGGCAACGAGCCCGGCGCCACCCGGCAGCTGACCGGCAGCCAGTACTTCAATGCCACCGACTTTGGCCAACCCGCTGGTCGCGAGGCGCCCCCGAAGGTCGCCACGGTGCAGACCCTGGCGGGCAGCACGGTCACCGGCACCGAAGTCGGCCTCAGCTCCAAAGTGACCGGTGACGACCGCGGTGGATGCCGTGCCGTCACGGGCACCGAGTACATCAGCGCCCGCCAGCAGGGGGCGGTGTGTGCCACCACCGAGCCGGTGCAACCCGTGCGCAAGGTGGGGCAGGACCAGACCTGGAACGACCAGACCATCACCGGCACCCGGGTCGGGCGCTCCAGGCAGGTCACCGGCGACGAGCACGGCGGTTGCGCACCCATCAGCGGCACGTCTTACATTGGGGTGCAGCAGTACCAGGGCTTTTGCGAACCCGCGCAACGTGACTCCCAGTGGGCACTCGGTCGCCGCGAAGCGCTGATCTCTGCCGCCACCGTGACGGGGGACCGTCCGGGGGCTGGTGGCAGCGCGATGACGGGTGACCAGCGCGGCGCCTGTGGCCCCATCAGTGGCACCCCGTATTTTGGCGCCGACAACCTGCCCCAGCAGTGCGGCACCAGCGGTCGATTTGTGGCCCCGGCTCGCCCGGAAAAAACCGCCACGCCAGCCGCCACGGCCAAGGACTTCAGCATCCGCCCACCATCGCGCCAGGCGCAAGAACGGGCATCGGGCGGCGTCACGGGTTCGGCCTTCAGTGGGCAGCGCATCACCGGCACAGTCAACAAAGGCGGCGGACTCATCACCGGCACACCCGAGTTTCGCCACCGCGAGAGCGTGCCCATGCCAGCGCCGCAGCGGGAAGAAGTCAGCGCGGCCACCCGGCTCACGGGTGAGGGCAGCCAGTCGGGTGCCCGCATCAGTGGCGCGGCCTGGCAGACTTCCGGTCGTGTGACCGGAACCGAAGGCACTTCATCGCTGGCACGCAACCCGTCGCAGCGCGGTGAGGCGCGTGGCCAGGGCATGTCGGCGCTGCAGTTCCGAAAAGCCGAGCGTGTCGAGCAGCCGCAGAGCCGGGTCACCGGTTCGTCGGGCAACACCGCCAAGGGTGCTGCCGTGACCCTCTCGGGCGGCGCACGCGGCTGAGTACCCAGACTCCAGGAACATCACAGTGAACACGCTCAAACGTCTTGCTGCCATGCGCTCTGTTGCAGGCCTGCGCCAGCCGCAGGACCTGGACAACCCGGCGTGTGTGGTGGGTGCCGACCAACGCTGCGAGCACGCGTTGGTGGACCAGGCGCTCAACGAGCGCCTGTATGCCTACGAGCAGCGGGTGCGCGGGCGCTTCGCACCCATCGTCGGCTTGCTCAAGACCTTGTCGGCGTTGCAGCACGAGCTGGACTTTGCGGCACGTGCCCAGCAGCTGGCGCATGCCCAACTGGGTTATGCGCTGCCGGATCGGCTGTTGAACGACGCCTGGATCGGTGGTCTGGACCTGCGGGCCCTGCATGCGCACTGCATCTTTTGCAGTTTCAAGGCCTGCATTGAAGGCGCTGCGACCGACCAGGCGCCCTGGCTGGAGCGCATGGTGATCGACGCGGCGTTCCTGCGCTCGTGCGGCTACCACACGGTGGACCTCAGCCCCTGTGCCGATGGTCGCCTGCAAGGCCTGCTGCCGTTCGTGCTGCGCATGGCGCCGAACGATGCGGTCACCGTCAAGGCTTACGCTGGGGCGTTGTTCGATGTCGAGGCCGATGTGGCCGACTGGACGCGCCGCGAACTGGAGCGTCTGAGCGGTGGTCTGGTGGGTGCCGAGAGCTGCAACTACCTGAAGATCGCGGTCTACCACTACAGCAGTTCCAACCCTTGTCACCAGGGCTGCGCCGCCCATGGCAGCCAGGACCACCTGGCCACGACAGCGGCCACCGCCAAACTTGATGAACTGCGCGCCGCGGTGGATAACAGCTTTGGCCGGGGTGCTGCGCCCGAGACGCTGCTGATCGGCATGGACACCGACACCGATGCGATTCGCGTGCACCTGCCCGACGAGCAGTCGGCCAACTGCCCGCTGCGCTATGTGGAGAGCGCGACGCTGTTCCGCGACACGCTGGGTTTGAGTGCGCCCGCTGCACGCGAGGCGATCACTCGGGCCGTGTCCAGCGCCGCGCGCGATGGCGGCCTGCGCCCCGGCATGCGTCAGCTCGTCGAGCGCCTGCTGGAGGCCAACTTGTCGCAGATCGAATACGTGATCCAGCACCACGAAGGTCGCTACGCCGACATCGGGCACAACGAACGCTTCATCTGCGCGGGCGAGGCCATGAGCGAGCTGCAGCTGCGCAACAAGTTCTATTTCGCCCACCTTGACACCGTGGAAGAGGGCGCGCCCGACCTGGACGTGGGCATCAAGATATTCACCGGGCTCAACGTCAGCCGCGGCCTGCCGGTGCCGGTGCTGGTGCACTTCCACTATGCGTCCCGCGTGCCTGGTGCGCGCGAACGCGCGATCAGCCGCTGTCGGCGGGTCAGGGCGGCCATCGAGTCGCGCTACGCCTCCCTGCATGCACAAGGGCTGCTGCATTGCCAGATGGCGGTGAGCGACCAGGACGGCAGCGAGCGCTGCACCTGGATCGACGTGGCCACCGTGGCCAGCGGTCATTGAAGTCCATCGGTGACAAGGGGCACATATGAAGATCATGAAAGTCGAGAAAACGCTGGTGTCGACGAACCGGATCGATGCGTTTGGGCATCGGCCCTTGCTGGTGGTGCAGGACAAGGCGGGCGGCGCGCGCAGCGTGGCGGTGGACGCCGTGGGTTGCATCCCCGGAGACTGGGTGATTTGTGTCGGTTCGTCGGCGGCGCGGGATGCTGCGGGGAGCCGCGAGTTCCCGTCCGATCTCACCATCGTCGGGATCATCGATCACTGGCAAGGGGAGACGGTCTGATGGACATCATGCGCGTCAAGGACGAGCTGGTGTGCACGCGCCGGGTGCCAGGCTTGCGGTCGGCTTCGCTTCGGGTGCTGGAGAACCAGCAAGGCGACCTGTCGGTGGCCACCGATGCGGTGGGTGTGCCGACAGGTAAATGGGTGTTCACCACCAGCGGCAGTGCGGCCCGGTTGGCGATGAGCGACCCGCAGGTCATCACCGATCTGAGCATTTGCGGAATCATCGATCAATGGGATCCGTGAGGCCGTGCTGGGCGGGTGGTGGGGTAGACGAAGGCCCTGAGACTTCGAGGTGGTTTGGTTTTGGTTCTGGTTCTTTTTTTGTTCATGAAGGAGTATTGAAATGGCTGATAACAGAGGCATTGCCCTGGGCATGATTGAGACGCGTGGCCTGGTGCCCGCCATTGAAGCGGCGGACGCGATGACCAAGGCCGCCGAGGTGCGTCTGGTGGGTCGCCAGTTCGTCGGTGGTGGCTACGTCACGGTGCTGGTGCGCGGCGAGACCGGTGCGGTCAACGCTGCGGTGCGCGCGGGTGCCGACGCCTGCGAGCGCGTGGGCGACGGCCTGGTGGCCGCGCACATCATCGCTCGCGTGCACAGCGAAGTGGAAGGCATGCTGCCCTCCGCACCGACCCCCTGATCTGGCTCCCAGATCCGATACCCACAACAATGCTCTGCGGAGCGATGGAGAACCTAAATGGCGAATGTACGAGCTGCGGTGAACGGAGTTGCCCTGGGCATGATTGAGACGCGTGGCCTGGTGCCCGCCATTGAAGCGGCGGACGCGATGACCAAGGCCGCCGAGGTGCGTCTGGTGGGTCGCCAGTTCGTCGGTGGTGGCTACGTCACGGTGCTGGTGCGTGGCGAGACCGGTGCGGTCAACGCTGCGGTGCGCGCGGGTGCCGACGCCTGCGAGCGCGTGGGCGACGGCCTGGTGGCCGCGCACATCATCGCTCGCGTGCACAGTGAAGTCGAAGGCATGCTGCCGAGCGCACCCGATGGCGAAGGTGGTGGCCTCGACGGCGAAATCACCATGGTGCGCAGCTGACCCCTTGACGGTCGTTGCTGACATCCTTGAACCATGAACGCTGATCCCCGCACCCTGGGTTGGCTGAGTCGGGCACTGACGCACGAACTCGGCGCCGTTCAGCAGTACCTGGCGCAGAGCGCGCTGGCGCGACTCTGGGGCGAGGTGCAACTGGCCGGGCATTTGCAGCGCGAGGCGGCTGAGGAGTTGGGGCACGTTGAGCGGCTCATGGAGCGTTTGATCTTGCTGGGGGTGGCCCCCAGCGCCAGCGGTCTGGCGCCAGCCCGGCTGGGACGCACGGTCGAACAATTGCTGCTGGCCAACCGGCAAATGGAATGCGACGCGGTGCGCCTGTACCAAGAAGCCCTGTGGCACGCCACCCGCGTGCGCGATGGCGACGTGGCTGACCTGATGAGGTCCATTCTTGAAGAAGAAATGGCGCATCTGGCCGACATCGAGCACCTCATGAAGGAGCAAATGAATCATGGTTGAACAACCCGATGGCTGGGAGTCCCGCGGCAAGCAGCCGACACTGTTCCGGCGCTTTGATTTCGAGCGTTACGGTCAGACGCGTGATTTCGTGGATGCGTTGTCGGCGCTGACCGAGGCGCAGGGCGTGCACCCGCAAAATATCAATTTCGGCAGCACCTATGTGAACGTGACGCTGGATCCGAACGCGACCGGTCTGGCCGATAGTGAGCTGGCGGTGCGTATCAACGCCCTGTACCCGCCTGCGGGGGCCTGACCATGCCGACCCAGGTCACGGCGGTCATCAACCAGAAGGGCGGCGCGGGCAAGACCACGCTGGCCATGAACCTGGCCGCCGGTCTGGCCCGGCGTGGCAACACGGTGGTGATCGATCTTGATCCCCAGGGCTCTTCGGTGCAGTGGGCCAGCCAGGGCAGTGCGCCGTTTCCGGTGCCGGTCAAGCAGCTTCAAGGCCAGTGGGATGCGCGCAGCCTGCGCCAGACGTTTCGGGCCTTTGCTTACGTGGTGCTGGACTGTCCGCCGTCGCTGGAGAGCCATGCCTCGGTGCAGGCCTTGCGCGCCTGCGACCTGGCCCTGATTCCGGTGTTGCCCTCGCCAGTGGACCTGTGGGCCAGCCTGCGCCTGCCGCTGGAGATTGAAGAGGCGCGCCGCCTGCGGCCTCAGTTGCAGGCCTACCTGGTGCTCAACCAGATGGAGCCGCAGAGCGCGTTGTCCGGTGCCATGACCGAAGCCCTGGCCGACTTCGGACTGCCGGTTCTGCAGGCCACCGTGCGGCGCCGTGCCGCCTTTCGCACCGCTGCGCTGGACGGCGTGTCGGTCTACCAGATGGGTGGGCGTGGCGCGCCCGCCGCCGCAGACATCGAAGCCATCATCCACGAGATTCTTGCACCATGACCAACTTGAAAAACAAGCTCTCGGCGAGTGTTCGCCAGGCCAAGGCCAGCACGCAGCCCGTTGCACCCGTGACCGCGAAAACCGGTCGCTCCCCGGCACCGAACGCCGCCGATGTGACTGCGCCCAAGCCCGTTGCCGCAAAGCCCGGGGTCACCCAGGCGACGACCCGCAGCGGCATCGCTTTTCCAGATCGCGTCTGGCCCGATTGAACCCAGGTTGAACCCTGTTCGAGGAGACCCCCCATGCCTAACGACTTCTACGCCAGAACCTATTCGCCGCGCCAGGAAGCGCTGGCGCGCGCCAGCCAGCAGACGCCCCAGACCTCGCTGCGCCAGGCCTCGGACACCACCGCGGTTGCCGAAGTGCTGGCGCCGCACCGGGTGCGCAGCGAGCCCTATTACCGGGCGGTGGCCGACGAGGTCGAGCTGTACGAGGCGGCGTACTCGGTGCGTATGCCCATGATGCTCAAAGGCCCCACCGGCTGCGGCAAGACCCGCTTTGTCGAGTACATGGCCTGGAAGCTGGACAAACCACTGATCACCGTGGCCTGCAACGAAGACATGACCGCCTCCGATCTGGTGGGCCGCCATTTGCTCGACGCCCAGGGCACACGCTGGCAGGACGGGCCACTGGCCGTGGCCGCGCGCCATGGGGCCATCTGTTACCTCGACGAGGTGGTCGAGGCGCGTCAGGACACCACGGTGGTGATCCACCCGCTGACCGATGCGCGCCGCGTGCTGCCACTGGAGAAAAAGGGCGAGCTGCTGCAGGCGCACCCCGACTTCCAGATCGTCATCTCCTACAACCCGGGCTACCAGTCGCTGATGAAGGACCTGAAACAGTCCACCAAGCAGCGCTTTGGCGCGCTGGACTTCAGCTACCCCGAGCACGACACCGAGGCCGAGATCGTGGCGCACGAGTCGGGCGTGGGCCTGGATGTGGCCAAGAAACTGGTGCACATCGGCGAGCGCGCGCGCAACCTCAAGGGCCACGGCCTGGACGAGGGCCTGTCCACCCGCATGCTGATCTACGCCGGTTCGCTGATTGCGCAAGGCGTGTCGGCGCTGGCCGCCTGCCGGGTGGCGCTGGTGCGCCCCATCACCGACGACCCCGACATGCGCGACGCGCTTGACGCGGCCGTGACCACCTATTTCTGACACCCACGACCGCACGGCACCCGTCCCATGGCCATCCACCTCGACGACCACGCTGAGCTTCTGGCGGATTTGCCGCACGACGCGCAGGACGTGCTGCGCGCGGCCTGGGGCGAAGCGGCGCGGGTGTTTTCGGCGCGCGGGCTGGACAACTACCTCAAGGGCGCGCTGGCCCTGCACCAGCTGGGGCGCGGCGAAGAACTGGTGGTGAGCTTCATCCAGACCATGCCCGAGGTGGCGCGCGCCATCGGCGAGGACGTGCTGCCCGACGTGGTCAACTTCCTGCTGGGCATGGCGTCCAAGACCTCGGGTGCGGTGCTCGCGCTGATCGTCGGCACGGCACCGCTGGCGGCCAGCCGTCTGGGTGACGAGGGGCTGTTTCGCCACTACCTGAACGTGCTGTCCATCGTGCTCGCACAGGCACCGCGCGGCCTGCGCCCGATGCTGGAGAACCTGGACCGCCTGCTGTCCCAGCTCACGCTGGGCGGGCTGCGGCGCTGGGTGATGTGGGGCGCGCAGGCCTACAAGGCCGACTTCGAGGGCCAGGTCAAATACTTCTCGCTGCAAGGCGGCGACGCGTTGTCGGTGCTGCAGCAAGAGCGCAAGGGCACCTTGTTCGTGGATGTGCAGCGCCGGCTCAACATGTACCTGCGCGCCCTGTGGGGCCGCGACTTCTTTCTGCGCCCGACCGCCGGCGACTACGAAAGCCGCGAGGGGCTCAAGCCCTACATCGAGCGTTTTTGTGTCCACATGGCCGATGCTTACGACGACTTTCGCCCCCAGGGCGATGCCACGCCAGACGGCGACGTGGTGGCAGGTTCTGAGGTCTACCGCGCCGTGGTCAACCACTGCGCGGCCCACCTGGTGTTCACGCAGGCGCCGTTGTCGCTGCAGACGCTGAACAACACGCAAAAGGCGATCATCGAGGTGGTGGAAGACGCGCGGGTGGAAGCACTGGCCTGCCGCCAGTTTCCCAACATGCGGGCCGCCTGGCTGGCCTTCCACCCGCAGCCCGACATGACCCAGCCACAGAGCCTGGGCGATCTGCTGAACCGCCTGGCGCGGGCCCTGCTGGACGAACAGTCGAGCGATCCGCACCCCTGGGTGCGGGAAGGGGTGGCGCTGTTTCGGGCCGAGTCCGACTTGTCTGGCAACCAGCTGAGCTGGAACATCGGCGTGGCGCTGGCGCACAGCCTGGGCCCGCTGGACCTGCCCGAATACAACCCGCGCACCGATGGCCTGCGCGCGCCCTACCGCGACGACAACCGCACCGTCTGGGCGTCCGAGGCCTACGACGAGGCAGCGGCGCTGGAGGCCACCTGGGCCCCGAAACAGGTGCGCAAGAAGGTCAGCCTGATGGAGATGGTCAACGAGACCAACAACGAGTTTGCCGGCGACGACGCGCAGGAAATCTGGGTGCTGCCGAGCGAGTTCTACCTCGACCAGGAAGGCGTGAGCATCAATTCGCTGGAGGGCCGAGCGCCGGTGGCCGACCCGGTGCATTACCACGAGTGGGACTATCAGATTCAGCTGGAGCGCCCGAGCTGGGTGACGGTGCTGGAGCGCCAGCCGCCGCTGGGCGATCTGGCGCTGATCGAGCAGATCGAGAACGAGCACAAGCCGGTGATGTCGCGCCTGAAGTTCCTGATCGGCTCCATGATCCCGCAAGGCATGCAGCGCATCCGCCGGGTCGAAGACGGTGACGAGCTGGACATCAATGCGGCCGTGCGCGCCATGATCGACATCCGCATGGGCCAGCAACCCGACACCCGCATCATGATGCGCAACCAGCGCAGCGAGCGCGACCTGGCGGTGATGGTGCTGCTGGACCTGTCCGAGTCGTGCAACGACAAGGTGCGCGGGCAGGACTACAGCATCATGGACCTGTCGCGTGCCGCCACGGTGCTGTTTTCGGACGCGCTGGACCGCATTGGCGACCCCTTCGCGCTGCACGGGTTCTGCTCCGACGGCCGGCACGATGTGCACTACCACCGTTTCAAGGACTTTGACCAGCCGTACAACGCCCTCGTGAAGGCGCGGCTGGCGGGCATGAAGGGCGCCTACTCCACCCGCATGGGCGCGGCCTTGCGCCACGCCGGCGCGGCGCTCAAGCTGCAGCCCAGGCGCAAGAAGGTGCTGTTCATCGTCACCGACGGCGAACCGGCCGACAATGACGTGCGCGACCCCCAGTACCTGCGCCACGACACCCAGCGCGCGGTGCAAGAGCTGGCGCGCGATGGCATCACCGTCTATGCCCTGAGCCTGGACCCGCACGCCGACCAGTACGTGGCGCGCATCTTCGGCGCCAAGCATTTCACCGTCATCGACCATGTGGAGCGCCTGCCCGAAAAGCTGCCGCTGCTCTACATGGGCCTGACCCGCTAAGGCGACCCATGGACATCAGCCTGCGCGCCTTCGTATTCATCGACTCGTTGCAGCCGCAACTGGCGTCGTACCTGGCCACCTCGTCGCAGGGCTTTCTGCCGATACCGGGCGACGCCTGCCTGTGGGTCGAGGTGGCCCCCGGCATGGCGGTGCACCGGCTGTCCGACATCGCGCTCAAGCGCACCAATGTGCGCATGGGCGAGCAGGTGGTGGAGCGCTCGTTCGGCTCGATGGAGATCCACTACCGCAACCAGAGCGAGGTGCAGGAGGCCGGGCGCATCATGCTCGAGCAGCTCGGTGCCCAGGAGAGCGACCGCATGGCCTGCCGCATCGCCTGGAGCGAGGTCATCTGCGCCGTCACCCCGGACCACGCCACGCTGATCAACCGGCAGCTGCGCAAGGGCTCCATGCTGCTGCCGGGCAAGAGCATGTTCATCCTGGAAACCGAGCCGGCCGGTTACATCGTTTATGCTGCCAACGAGGCCGAAAAGGCCGCCAACGTGACCCTGGTGGATGTGAAGGCTTTCGGCAGTTTTGGGCGCCTCACCATGATGGGCACCGAGGCCGAGGCCGAAGCGGCCGCGCAGGCCGCGCACCGCGCCATCGACCAGCTCAACCGCCAGGCCCGGCACGACTGAAGCCGTCGCCAACCCGCCACCGTCAAACCGCAACCCGGAGCCACCACCACCATGAACGCAGGCGTTTTTTCCACCTTGCTGGACCCGGCCATTCTGTTTTTCATCCTCGGATTGTTTGCTGCGGCGGTGCGCTCGAACCTGGAGATACCGGCCCAGATCTCCAAATTCCTGTCCCTGTACCTGCTCATGGCCATCGGTCTGAAGGGCGGCATGGCCTTGAGTGTGAGCGGCATCCAGCCGCAGATATTGCTCGGTCTGGGCATCGCCCTGTTGATGGCCTTTCTGGTCCCGGCCTACACCTATCCCCTGCTGCGCCTGAGGACCGACGGCTACAACGCCGCCGCCGTGGCCGCCACCTATGGGTCGGTGAGCGCCGTGACCTTTATTGCCGCCGGGCAGTTCCTGAACAACCAGGGCGTGGAGTTTGGTGGCTACATGGCGGTGGCCCTGGTGCTGATGGAGTCACCGGCCATCATCATGGCGGTGGCGCTGGCGGCCCATGCGCGCGGACAGGCGAACTTGCAAAGTGGTGCCGTGCCGGGGGCCGCTGGCGACAAGGTGTCCATGAAGAGTGTGCTGCACGAGGCGTTCACCGACGGTGGCCATCTCTTGCTGCTGGGCAGCCTGGTGGTGGGCACCGTGGTGGGGGTCAAGGGCTATGAAGTCATGAAACCCTTCACGGGCGACATCTTCAAAGGCCTGCTGGCCTTCTTCCTGCTGGAAATGGGTTTGCTGGTGGCGCGCCGGTTGCGCGAGATGAAGGGCATCGACCCCTTCTTCGTCGGCTTTGCCTTCGTGGTTCCCATGGTCAATGCACTGATCACCATCGGCCTGGCGCACTGGGCCGGTTTGTCCGATGGCGACACCCTGATGCTGGCGGTGCTGGCGGCCAGCGCGTCGTACATCGTCGTGCCGGCGGTGGTGCGCGCCGCCATTCCGGAGGCCAACCCGGGCATCTACTTCAGCATGTCGCTGGCCATGACCTTCCCTTTCAACGTGATCATCGGCATTCCCCTGTACTACCAGCTGGTTGTTTACCTGTAAGGAATGGCTTTGGCATACCCGCGTGCGTGATACCGCACACCACCATCAGATTGACGCACTGGAGACCCGATCATGCGATCCCTGGAACAGAAAAAACTGCTCACCATCATCACGGCCCACGCCTTCAAGAACATCGTGACCGAGGCCTTGAAGGCGCGCGAAGTGGGGGGCTACACCGTGGTGGATGCCACCGGCGTGGGCGCTTTCGGCGTCCAGTCGGGCGCACTCGACAGCGATTCCAATGTGCTGATCTACGTCATTCTGTCGGAAGCCCGTCTGAACCTTCTGCTGGAGGATATGGACGCGCTGATGACGCGCTCCTACCGGCTCAAGGTGATCGTGACCGACATTTCCATCTTGCCGCGCAAGAAGTCTGAGGGTGGTGTTTCGGGCTAGCCCGAAACCGCTGCCTCGGTCTGAGAAAAGAGCCCATGGATATCAACTCCTCCACCAAGAAATTGCTGTTCAATACGGTGCGGGTCGATACCGTGCTGGACGACGGCAGTGAGGGCTCGGGCACCGCGTTCGTGGTCAGCCATGTTCAAGCACGCGGCAGCCACACCTTCATCGTCACCAACCGGCATCTCGTCGACGGGGTGCGCCGCGGGGGGCTGGTGTTCACGCAGAAGCGCAACGGCCAGCCGCTGCTGGGCCAGCGCTTTCAGCTCAACATCGATGACTTTCCACAGGCCTGGTTCGGCCATCCCGATCCGGCGGTGGACCTGGCCATCGTGCCCATGCGCCCGCTGGAGCAGGCTGCCAACGCGCAGGGCGTGGAGCTGTACTACCAGCCGATCGACACGCGCCTGGTGCCCGATGAGGCCGCCACCCGCGCGCTCGACGCGCTCGAAGAGGTGCTGTTTGTGGGCTACCCCAGCGGCGTGTGGGACCAGGTGAACCTGATGCCCATCATGCGGCGCGGCACCACCGCCACCCCCATGGCGCTGAACTTCGAGGGCCGGGCCGAATTCCTGATCGATGCTGCCGTCTATCCCGGCTCCAGCGGCAGCCCGGTGTTCGTCTACCTGCCCGACACGCTGCGCCCGGCGCAGAGCGTGGGCAAGAAGTTCCTGTTCGCGGGCGTGGTGGCGGCGGTGTTCTTCCGCGAAGAAGCCAATCACCCGGTGGTGGCACCCGTGCCGCCCAACAACCAGGGCATGGTCATGGGCTCGGAAATGATCGATCTGGGCCTGGTCATCAAGTCCCAGGCGGTGGTCGAGGTCATCAACGCGTACCTGGGCAAATGGCTCGAATAGACCCATGGCAGGTCATAACAACAACCGTTCGGAGGCAACATGCAAGACAAGATGATTTACAGCGGCTTCAACCTGGATTCGCACGGCATGACCACGCTGGGGCGCGTCGTGCTGGACGCCTGGTTGTTCGATCTGCTGCCGCGCAGCGAAGACTGCACAGGCTGGGACCTGAACCGCATGCAGCAAGTCATGGACAAGGTATCGCTGGCCTGGGACGAACACGGCAGCCTGCCCAGCCGACTGCCGCCCGAGCTGCAACGGCGCCATGCCGAGTTGTATGCCTGGGCCGCCGCGCGTGGCCGGGGGCTGGGCTGGAACCCCGAGCTGGGCGAAGACGAGTAGGGCGTTGTGCGCGCCGCGTCCTGGGCGCTGTCTGGCCTGGCGCCGCGCCAGGCACCGTGCCTTTGTTGCTTGTTCATCGTTTGGGGGCACACCATGTCCGATTTTGATACCACCCGGTCGCGACCCAACAGGGAGGCGAGATGAGCTCAGAGACCACGCCCGCCAGCGGCTTTGCCGGGCTCAGGCACTGGCGCCATGACGCGCCAGCCGGTTTGCAGGTGGCCCTGCTGTGGATGCCGTTCTCGCTCGGGGTGGCGCTGGCCTCGGGCGCCCCGGCCATTGCCGGACTGATTTCGGCCATCGTCGCGGGCTTGCTGTATCCGCTGCTCGGGGGCTCGCACGTCACCGTCAGCGGCCCGGCGGCGGCGCTCGCGCCGGTGCTGCTGTGGGGCATGCTGCTGCTGGGGCACGGCGATCTGGCGCTGGGTTACCCGCTGGTGCTGGTGGCCATCGTGCTCACGGGCGTGCTGCAACTGCTGCTCAGCGCCCTGCGCGCCGGGCAGTACGCCGCCATGCTGCCGGCCACCGTGGTGGAGGCCATGCTCGCGGCGATTGGCATCATGATCATCGTGCGCCAGGTGCCGGCCTTGCTGGGTGCGCCGTCCGTGCCCGCCAAATCGGTGCTGGAGTCCCTTGCCCATTTGCCGCTGCAGCTGGCGCAAGCGCAGTGGCTGGTGGCGGCGGTGGGCATCGTCAGCCTGGGGTTGATGTTCGGCCTGCGGCGCCAGCTCGGCGGACTGTGGCGCTGGCTCCCGGCGGCCATCGTCGTGGCCGGCTTCGGCGTTCTGGCCAGCTCGCTGCTGGGTTTTGATGCGAAGCTGCGCATCGCCATGCCCGAGCATGTGCTGGACGGCATCCATTTCCCGGCGTTTGCCCATTTCCTGTCCAGCCCCGACCTGTGGCTGACGATGGCGCTGGTGGTGTTCACCTTCACCATGATCGACGGCGTGGAATCGGTCGCCAGCGTGAAGGCGGTGGACAAACTCGACCCCTGGCGGCGCAAGTCCGATGCCAACAAGACCCTGCGCGCCATGGGCGTGTGCAACCTCACCTCGGGCATGATCGGCGGGCTCACCGTGATCCCGAATGCCGTGCCCAGCCGCGCCAACATCGACGCCGGTGCGCGCACCCTGTGGTCCAACCTGTACAGCGGTCTGTTCCTGCTGTTGTTTGCCCTGGTGCTGCCCGATGTCCTCCGGCTCATCCCGCTGGCGGCCATCGCCGGCATCCTGATCTACATCGGCTGGCGCCTGTGCGAGCCGGCGCTGTTTGCGCGCATGCTGGCCATCGGCCGCGACCGCTTTGTGGTCTTCGTCGGCACCGTGCTGGCCATCTTGCTGACCGACCTGCTGCTGGGCATGTTCATCGGCGTGGCCATCGAGCTGGCGCTGCTGGTCTACCTGCTGATGCCCTCGCTGCGGCTGGTGCTCACCGGGCGCATGGACTGGGGCACTTCCAGCCGCCTGCTGTGGACCAATTTCACCAGCATGTTCCGCAGCCCGGTCATCAAGCACCGCAGCGAGGAGCACGCGGGCCAGACCGTGCACGTGCTGACACTGGGCTCGCTGGTCGGCTTCAACCTGCTGCCGCTGGAAAAAGCGCTGGCGCGCCTGCCGCAGAACGACGGTGTGCGGCTGCGCTTCACCGAGTCGGCGCGCATCATCGACCACACGGCGGCCGAGTTTCTGCAGCACTTCGAGGAAGAAGCGGCTGCCCACGGGCGGCCATTTTCGGTGGACGGGGTCGAGCACTTTCATGCCTTCTCGGCGCATCCGCTGGCCGCTCGCATGCAGGAAACCCACATTGCGCAGCAAATCGCTCAACGCGACGAACGGGCACAGCAGATGGCGGCGCTGGCCCAGCGGCTGGGACTGGCCTTCGCGCCGCAGGTCGCGTCCATCATCAACCGCCACGATTTTGTCTACCTGCGTCGCGGCGACCAGCGCGAGATCAGCAACCTCATGCACGGCGCCTGGGCCGGTGGGCAGATCCGGGTGTTCGACTACAGCCACACCTCGGCCCCCGACTACCACGTGCCGCACCGGCACACCCTCATGATGTATGAGCTGCCGGCCACCGTGACGCAGGCCGACTTTGTGCTCACGCCCGGGCATTATCTGGAGCGCTACCTCGTCAATCTGAGCGAGCACTCCGACATCGCCTCTGCACCGGGCTACCGGCTGTATGTGCCACCGGGTCAGGTGCCCCCGGACATCCCGTTGGCGGTGCAGGATGCGCTGGAGCGCATGGGTCCGCTCTACATCGAGATTCGCCGAGGTGTCGTGCTTGCCTTTTGCCCGCAGCGGGCACTGGAGGATGCGCAACATACGGAAATGCTCGCTGCGCTCGCAACGGCGCTCGCAGAACGCCCGGCAGCGGCCTGACAGTGTGACAGCAAGGCCAGCATCTGGCGGCCCAGCCTGGTGAGGCCTGAAGACATTTATCCCGGATGCCCGTGCGCTGGGACAGCGGTGCGGCGGCCACGCCGCAAGGCCACTGGGGTTTTCTTTTTCGCCGCATTTCGGGCCGCCACCGGCGTCCGGGATCGCTGGGCGACCACCCGCTCGCTGATCCACCGCAGTGGCAACGCCCCAACACGCGCGACATGCTCAGGCACCCTGATGCTGGGCCTGCTGGCCGGTCACCGACGCCACGCCCACTTCACCATGCTGCGTGGCGACGCCGTGGCCGCGCAAGCCCTGGGGCTCAACCGGACCCGCATGTGCAGGTCAGCTCGGCTGGGACAAGCCGCACACCCGCGTGCACGCCAGCGCCGCGCTGGGTCGACGGCTGGATGAACTCGGCGCTGGGCCTGGAGGCACAAGACCGGTGCAGGTGCGAGGCGGTTCGGGCTACGGCAACGAAGGCATCCTGCTGGAGTGGGAGCGTCGGGGCCAACCCCAGTTGCTGCGCATGAGGCAGACGGCCAACGTGCAGCGCCTGGTGGCGATGCCGCTCACCCGGCTGGACGGGAGCCGCCGGACAACCAGGACCGCCCGATGGCGGAGGACTGGCTGCAACTGTACGGCGGGAGCCACAAGCGTCGGGCGCTCATCCTGCACCAGCGCATCAAGGGCAGCCTCGAGCGCGAGCGCGTCGTCAACGGCAAGCAACTCATGCTGGATCTGGCGGACCCGAGCGTACATGCGGGGGAGCGGTTTAGTCCGCATATTTCACGCAAACAGCCACCTGCCTGCGCCATGGGGTGCCGCGGCGCAGTGTGTGCGCAAACGAGGCCGCGATGGGGACCGCAGCGAGGGCGCTGATCGCTCGCATGCGCCATGGGGTGCACCGCCCCTGCCCCGGTTTGGGTTGTGGGCCAATTTTCTGCCGTGGCGCGACCGGCCCAGTGCTCCCGCGGGCACAGGGTGGGTGCGCTGGCCGCTTCGCGCTCCACGCCCACGGCGGTCTGCAGGGCCACGTCCTGGCGCAGCGCGCCGTGATCGTTCAGGCCTTCCCAGCCCGGTGCCAGCCCGTATACCCGCTGGCGCAACATGCCGCACACACCGTGTCTGATCAGCAGCGGGCTGCGCGGATCGGCGCTGCAGCGTGCCGCCGCAGCCATCAAGCCGAGCTTGCGATCGACCTGGCCCAGCAGCATCACGCCGCCATCGCCGGTCATGCTGCCCCGTCGAATCGTCCCTCCACCCCACGTTGGCCCCATCGGCCCATGTCCAGCGCTCCAACGTCCATGTTTTCGCTACCGTTTGGCTTCGGCATTGCCCGCTCGTTGGATCAAGATTCGGCACCCCGATTTTCGGGCTCACCAGGGCAATGCCGTCCTCATCTCCGGGGCGCAGGGTGAACTACCCGGGCTAACCGCGTCGCCAGGTGTGGTACCTCTGCACCCAGGCCAGCAACTGCTGCGGCGCGTGGGCACGCTTCCATTCGCCGGCGGCGTATTTGTTGGCTTCGGCCAGCGTGGGGTAGGTGTGGATGGTGCCCAAAATCTTGTTCAGGCCCAGACCGTGTTTCATGGCCAGCACGTACTCGGCCAGCAGGTCGCCCGCGTGGGTGCCAACGATGGTCACGCCCAATATTTTGTCTTTGCCCGGTACGGTCAGCACCTTCACGAAACCGCGCGCCTCGCTGTCGGCAATCGCACGGTCCAGGTCGTCGATGTCGTACTTGGTGACTTCGTAGGGAATGTTCTTTTCTTTCGCTTCCTGCTCGTTCAGGCCCACGCGTGCCACCTCGGGGTCGATGAAGGTGGCCCAGGGGATCACCGAGTAGTCGGCCTTGAAGCGTTTGAATCCGCCGAACAGGGCATTCACCGCCGCGTACCAGGCCTGGTGAGCCGCCACATGGGTGAGCTGGTAGGGCCCGGCCACGTCGCCAGCGGCGTAGATGTTCGGGTAAATGGTTTGCAGGTACTCGTTGGTCTCGATCGTGCGGTTGGTCGGAATCCCCAGGTCTTCGAGTCCGTAGCCGGTGAGCCGCGCCACGCGGCCCACGGCACAGAGCAACTGGTCAAACGCAATCCGCTTCTCGGTGCCAGCGTGTTCCACCACCAGCGTCTTCTCGCCGTCCACCCGCTCGCAGCGCAGCGCCTTGTGCCCCGTGAGCACCGCCACACCGTCGGCTTGCAGCGAAGCCAGGGCCAGCGCGCTCACTTCGGCGTCCTCCCGCACCATGATGCGCGGCGCCATCTCAACCTGAGTCACCACCGCACCCAGGCGGGCGAAGCTCTGCGCCAACTCGCAGCCGATGGGGCCGCCGCCCAGCACCACCAGGCGTTTCGGCACGTCATCCAGCCTGGCGAATGCGTCCCACAGCGTGTCGCTGGTGACGTAGCCCACATCATTCAGGCCCGGCAGCGGCGGCACAAGGGGCCGTGCGCCGGCAGCGATGACGATGCTGCGCGCCGTGAGTCGCTGCGTGCCACCGCTGTTCAGCGCGATTTCCACCGTCCAGGGGTTCACCAGCTTGGCGTAGCCCTGCAGCACCTCCACGCCCAGGCCGGTGTAGCGCTCCACGCTGTCGTGCGGCTCGATGGTTTTGATCACGTCGTGGATGCGCTGCATCACCGCCTTGAAGTTGAAGGTGGGTGTGGTGTCGGAGAGACCGTAGTTCGCGCCGTGGCGCATCTGGTGTGCCAGCTTGGCGCTCTTGATCAGCGCCTTGCTCGGCACGCAGCCATAGTTCAGGCAATCGCCGCCCATCTTGTGCGCCTCGATCAGCGTCACTTTGGCCTTGACAGCGGCGGCGATGTAGGCTGAGACCAGGCCGCCCGCACCGGCGCCGATCACGATCAGGTTGCGGTCAAACCGGGTCGGGCGCACGCTGGCCCATTGGGCGTAGACCTTGCGCTTTTGCACGGCTTCAACGATCTTGCGGGCGATCAACGGGAACAGACCCAGCAGCACAAAACTGCCCAGCAGCCCAGGACTCAAAATGCCTTGCAACGAGTCGAGTTTGCCCAGTTGCGTGCCCGCGTTCACATACACAGCGGTGCCGGCCAGCATGCCCAGCTGGCTCACCCAGTAGTAGGTCCGGGTCTTCATGGTGGTCAGGCCCATGAGCAAATTGATGACGAAGAACGGCACCACCGGAATCAGGCGCAGCGTGAACAGGTAGAAGGCGCCGTCTTTCTGGATGCCCTTGTTCACATCGCTCAGGCGCTGGCCGAAGCGGCTTTGCACCGCGTCGCGCAGCAAAAATCGGGCAGTCAAAAACGCCAGTGTGGCGCCGATGCTGGATGCAAACGACACCAGCAGCAAACCCCAACCCAGGCCAAAAATAGCGCCGCCCGCCAGCGTGACGATGACCGCACCGGGCAACGACAGCGCCGTGACCGCCACATAGACCAGAAAAAAGCCCAGCGCCAGTTGCAGCGGTTGCTGTTCGCGCAGCGTGGCCAGCGAGGCCTGGCTTTCTTTGAGAAACGCGAGGCTGAAATAGCGGTTCAACCCCAGGGCAAAAAAGGCCACGATTCCCAGCAGCACGGCGACCAGCAGCAAGACTTTGCGAAGATTCACGACCATTCCTTGTAGTTCTGTTGTGAGCATGAGTCGCAACAGGCTGAGCATTCTTACACTTGGACACTTTCGGCCCTCAGCGCCAACCCCATGAAACGCTCGCATCCCACAAACAAAGCGCGGCTGAACCCGCAGCCAGACCGCGCGGTGGCCCTGTGCCGTGCCTTGCGTGGCGCGCTGGTGGAGGCGAGGCACCCGGCCGCCCGGCAGCCACTGGAACCCCTGCCCGACAAAGGCCTGGCGCACGATCATGTGCGCCTGGTGGGTAGTGGCTTGCTGGCGCGCATACCCAAACAAAGCCAGATGGGGCTGGACGCTGTGCACAACCTGGACTACCAGCGCGCCTGCTTTGCCCGCGCCGCTGCGGGCGGCCACACGCCTGCGTTGCACGGCTGGTTGGCGCCCGGCGCCCACTTGCCACGCGGTGCCTTGCTGGTGGAAGAGGTGCTGGGCCGGCCCGCGCGCCTGCCCCAAGACCTGCCCGCCATCGCGCGCAGTCTGGCGTCGCTGCACGCCCTGCCATTGCCCAGCGCGGCGGCCAGCGCGCCCTTGCTGCACGCGCCCGACCCGTTGCAATCGCTGTGCGACGAGATTGAAGCCCAGGCCCGGCACCTGCCTGCCGCCCGTGTGGCGCCGGTCGTGGCCCAGGCGGTGGCCCAGCAACTGCAACAGCTCAAAACCTTGTGCAATACCGCGCCCCGCCCACCGCGCCACCTGATTGCGTTTGACGCGCACCCGGGCAACTTCATCGTGCGTGCCGACGGCTGTGCCGTGCTGGTGGACCTGGAGAAATGCCGCTACAGCTACCCCGGGCTCGACCTGGCCCACGCCACGCTGTACACATCGACCACCTGGGACGTGCACACCCACGCCGCGCTGAGCGTGGGAGAGTTGGCCGATTTTTACCGCGACTGGGCCGCTGCCGCCGGGACCGCCACTGAAGCGGCCGCCGCCTGGCATGTGCCCCTGCGCAGCGCCATGGCGCTGTGGTCGCTCACCTGGTGCGCCAAGTGGCGCGTTCTGGAGGGTGCGGCGGCCCAGTCCGGTGGCGACGGCGAAGACTGGTCGGCACAGCGCAGCCAGGCCGAGCTGGTGCGCCATGTGCGCGGGCGGGTAGACCACTATCTCGACTCCGGCGTCGTGGAGCGCCTGCTGCACGAACTGCAGGCACTGCGCGAGGCGCTGCGCCCATGAAGCTGGTTGTGGTGTTGCCGGTGTTGAACGAAGGTGCAGCTTTGCGGGTACGGCTCCAGGCGCTGGCACCGCTGCGCACACGTGGGGCCTGGGTGGTGGTGGTGGACGGTGGCAGTACCGACGGCACACCTGCCGTGGCCCAGCCGATGGCCGACGCGGTGCTGTGCGCACCGCGCGGACGCGCGGCGCAAATGAACGCCGGGGCTGTGGCAGCGGCGCGGGCCGGGGCCGATGTGCTGCTGTTTCTGCACGCCGACACCCAGTTGCCGCCCGATGCCGACCGGCTGATTCAAGCCGCACTCGACAGCGGCGCTGCCTGGGGGCGGTTTGACGTGCGCATCGACGGTGTGCACCCCTTGCTGCCCATGGTCGCCATGCTCATGAACCTGCGCTCCCGCCTCAGCGGCATCGCCACCGGCGACCAGGCCCTGTTTGTGCGCCGGCGCGTGTTTGAGGCCTTGGGTGGCTTTGCGCCCTTGCCGCTCATGGAAGACGTGGAGCTCAGCGCCCGGCTCAAGCGCTGCTCGCCGCCGGCCTGCGTGGCCCAGCGCGTGGCCACCGCCGGCCGGCGCTGGGACCGGCACGGCCTGTGGCGCACGATTGTTCTCATGTGGCGCCTGCGTGCTGCCTTTGCTGCCGGTGCCGACCCGCACGCCCTGGCCTGGCGTTACGGCTACACGCCGCGCGCCCCGGCCGCCGTGGCTGTGGTGGCCAAAGCGCCGGTGCCCGGTCTGGCCAAGACGCGGCTCATACCGTTGCTGGGCGCCGTCGGTGCCGCACGCGCGCAACGGCGCTTTGCCCTGCAAACCCTGGCCACGGTGCGCTCGGCCAGCACCGGCCCGCTCACGCTGTGGTGTGCGCCCGATACCCGACACCGTTTCTTTCACGCCCTGCGCGTGCGCCATGGCGTGGTGTGTCAGCCCCAGCCCCCGGGCGACCTGGGCCAGCGCATGGTGGCCGCCATGGCCGCGCACTTTGCCACCCGGCCCCACATGCCCTGGCTGGTGGTGGGCACCGACTGCCCGGCGCTCACACCCGCCCACCTGCAGCATGCCGCTGATGCCCTGCAAACGCACGATGCCGTGCTGATTCCGGCCGAAGACGGCGGCTATGTGCTGCTGGGCCTGCGGCGACCACTGGGGTGCGCCTTTGAGCGCATCGACTGGAGCACCGAGCGGGTATTGAACCAGACCCGAGAGCGCCTGCGTGAGGCTGGTGGTACCTGGGTCGAGCTGCCCGCCCTCTGGGACGTGGACGAGCCAGCCGACTGGCAGCGCTGGACCCAGGCTGGTCTCGGGGGCAGCGTGTTTTGAGGTGTTGAGCTGGCTCGAACGCAAGGCGCTCAGCGTCTCCGAGGGTTGACCGTGGTCAAAGGCAGCGCCAGCTGGTCGAACCTTTTTCGGCTAGAGCGTGTGGATAGGGTATGGTTTTCACCACATCTCGAAGTACAACGCAACCATGCCCCAGCCACCGACATCGACCCGCCCCGACATCCCTTCGACCGCAGCCGCGCCCTGGCACACCCGCACGTCGCAGCAGGCGCTGGACGGGCTGCAGGTCTCTGCCCAGGGACTGAGCAGCCCAGAAGCGGCCGATCGCCTGAGGCAACACGGCCCCAACCGGATGGAGGTGACTGAGGGCTCAGGCCTGTGGCGGCGGGTGCTGGCGCAGTTCAACAATCTGCTGATCATGGTGTTGCTGGCTGCGGTGGTGGTCACCGCGCTGATTGGCCACACGCTCGACGCCGCCGTGATCCTTGCGGTGGTGCTGCTCAATGTGTTCATTGGGGTGTTGCAAGAGGGCAAGGCCGAGAAAGCGCTACAAGCCATACGCCACCTGCTGGCCCCGCATGCCATGGTGTTGCGCGATGGCCGCCTGCACGAGATCGACGCCGCCGACCTGGTGCCTGGCGATGTGGTGCAGGTCGCTTCGGGCGACAGCTTGCCAGCCGACCTGCGCTGGATGCAGGTCAATAACCTGCGGGTCGATGAATCGGCCCTGACCGGCGAATCGATGCCGGTGGAAAAGGCGCTGGCACCGGTGGAGCCGGGCGCTGCGCTGGGCGACCGTCTGTGTATGGGCTACGCCGGCACCCTGGTGACCCAGGGGCAGGCGCGGGGTGTGGTGGTGGCCACCGCAGGGGGCACCGAAATGGGCCGTATTGGTCGCCTGCTGGAGTCGGTGGAGCCGGTGGTCACGCCGCTGGTGCGCAACATGGCCCAGCTGGCGCGCTGGATCACGCTGGCCGTGGTGGCGGCTGCGACAGCCCTGTTTGCTTTTGGCACATTGGTGCGCGGCATGCCGGCGGCGGAGATGTTCATGACCGCTGTGGGCCTGGCGGTGGCGGCCATACCCGAAGGTTTGCCGGCCATCATGTCCATCACGCTGGCTATTGGCGTGCAGCGCATGGCCGCGCGCCATGCGGTGATCCGCCGCTTGCCGGCGGTTGAAACCCTGGGGTCGGTGACGGTGATCTGTTCCGACAAAACCGGCACGCTGACCCGCAACGAAATGACGGTGCAGCAGGTGGTGCTGGCCAACCGCGTCATCGACATCGAAGGGGCCGGCTACGCGCCGGAAGGTGCGCTGCGAAGCAACGGTCACCACCTGCAGCCGGCCGAGCTGTTTCGGGAGGCACCCGCGTTGCTGGCGCTGGCCGAGGCCGCCGCGTTGTGCAACGACGCCAGCCTGCACCTTGAGGGCGGGCAGTGGCAACTGGTCGGTGACCCGACCGAAGGTGCGCTGCTCACGCTGGCCATGAAGGCCGGCATTGACCCCGTGGAGCTGGCCCGCGAGCGCCCGCGCACCGGTGCCATTCCCTTCGAGTCTGAGCACCGCTACATGGCCACCGCCCATGCGGCTGCGGCTGACGCAAGCGCTGGCCACAACCTGCTGCTCAAAGGCGCGCCCGAGCGGGTGCTGGGCATGTGCAGCCGCCAGTGCCGGGACGGCGGTGAGCCAGTGCCTTTGGACGAACCCTACTGGCAACGTGCGATTGACGAGCAGGCGCGGGCCGGTCGCCGGGTGCTGGCGCTGGCTCAGGGGCATATCGATGCGGTGTCTGCACTCGACAGCCGCAGTGGGTTGGACGGCCTCACGCTGCTGGGACTGGTGGCCATCATCGACCCGCCGCGCCAGGAGGCCATCGAGGCCGTGGCGCAGTGCCGGGCGGCCGGTATCCGCGTGAAGATGATCACCGGCGACCACGGCGTGACCGCCAGCGCCATTGCCACCCAGTTGGGCATGGGCAATGACCTGCGGGCGGTGACCGGTCCCGAAATTGAGGCCATGGATGACACGGCCCTGCAGCAGGTGGTGCAGGACACCGACGTGTTTGCCCGCGCCAGCCCCGAACACAAACTGCGCCTGGTGCAGGCCCTGCAGGCACGCGGTGAGGTGGTGGCCATGACGGGCGACGGCGTGAACGACGCGCCCGCGCTCAAGCAGGCCGACGTGGGCGTGGCCATGGGTCGCAAGGGCACCGAGGCAGCCAAGCAGGCCGGTGCCATCGTGCTGGCCGACGACAACTTTGCCTCCATTGCGCACGCGGTGGAAGAGGGCCGAACGGTCTACGACAACCTGCGCAAGACCGTGACTTTTCTGCTGCCCATCAACGGTGGCGAGTCCATGTCGCTGCTGGCCGCGGTGCTGTTGGGTCTGGCGATGCCCATCATGCCGGTGCAGATTTTGTGGGTGAACATGGTCAGCTCGGTGGCGCTGGCCATGGTGCTGGCGTTTGAGCCCACCGAGCCCGATGTGATGAAGCGTGCCCCGCGCCCGCCCGGCGAGGCCATGCTCAGCGCGTTCGTGATCTGGCGCATCGTGTTGGTGTCCACCCTGTTCACGCTGGGCATCTTCGGCATGTTCCAGTGGTCTTTGTCCACGGGCGCGCCGCTGGAAGAGGCGCGCACCATGGCCGTGAACACCCTGGTGGCCATGGAGGTTTTTTACCTGTTCAGTGTGCGCTACCTCAAGGCGCCGTCGTTCACCGGGGCCGGTGTGCAGGGCACACCGCGGGTGCTGCTGGCGATGGGTGTGGTGGTGGTCTTGCAGGCCTTGTTCACCTACGCACCTTTTATGCAGAGCTGGTTCAACACCCGTGCGCTTCACCCCGCCGAGGTGCTGCTGTGCGCACTGGTGGGCATGGGCGTGCTGGTGCTGCTGGAGCTGGAAAAGTGGGTGCTGCGCCAGCGCAAGGTGGCGTGACACCCGGAGCATGGCTGTATCGGGCGCCCTGCGTCGGTATAGTCCAGACCTCTTGTCCTTGAATGTGTTCGGTGCCGTGGCCTTTTGGGGCGGCGCTTCTTTTCTTTTCTGTCTTCGTGGTTCCCCCCAGCTTCCTGAAAGCGCGCACCGAGCTGCGCGCCATCACCGTCATCGCCTGGCCTGTCATCACCGCTCAGCTGCTGCAGATGGGCATGGGGGTGGCCGACACGGTGATGGCTGGGCGCATCAGCCCGCTCGCCTTGGCCGCGGTGGCGATGGGCTCAGCCATGTGGTTTTTTACCTTCATCGCTGGCCTGGGCCTGATGCTCGCGCTCACGCCCATCATGGCCCACCACGTGGGTGCCAACCGCCACCACCTGATCGGTGACGAATGGCGGCAGGGCCTCTGGCTGGCGCTGGGGCTGTCACTGGTGCAAATCGCCACACTGTTCGCACTGGTCCTGCTCATGCCGCACCTGGGCATATCGCCCGAGATCGTGAGCGAAACACGCCGCTACCTGCTGTGGGTGGGCTGGAGCCTGCCGTTCACCTGCCTGTATCTGGTGCCGCGTTTTCTCAACGAGTCGATGGGCCACACCCTGCCCATGCTGTGGACCCAGTTGTTGATGCTGCCGCTCAACGTGGCGGGCAACTACGTGTTCATGTACGGCCATTTTGGCTGGCCAGCCATGGGCGGTGCCGGCGCGGCGCTGTCCACCGGCATCGCCCAGGCCCTCGGCTGTCTGGCGCTGTTCACCTACACCCTGCGTGCCCCGCGCTACGCCGCCCACCGGCTGCGCCAGACCTGGACCCGACCCGACTGGGCCCACATCGCCCGCATCGTGCGCCTGGGCCTGCCTATTTCCATTGGCATGGCCATGGAGTCCGGCATGTTCACCGCCACCGCGCTGCTCATGGGCCGCTTCGGTGTAGACGCGGTGGCTGGCCACCAGATCGCCATCAACATCGCCTCCATCGCCTTCATGGTTCCGTTGGGCATCTCCATTGCGCTCACGGTGCGGGTGGGCCAGGCGCTGGGCGCGGGCGACCCGCTCGCTGCGCGCTACCGCGGCCGCCTGGGTCTTGCGCTGTGCAGCGGCTTCATGGCCGTCTCTGCCGGCGTGCTCTGGAGCGCCAACGAATTCCTGGCCGGCCTCTACACCGCGAATGCGCAGGTGATGGCGGTGGCCGCGCAGTTTCTGGTGTTTGCGGCCGTATTCCAGTTGGTCGACGGCCTGCAGGTGGGTGCCATGGGTGTGCTGCGCGGCTACAAGGACACGAAGGTGCCGATGCTCGTCACCGTGTTTTGCTACTGGGTGATTGGCATGGGCCTGAGCCTGGGCCTCGGCGTTTTCGGCCCGCTGGGCCCGGTCGGCCTGTGGGTGGGCCTGGTCGGCGGGCTGGCGGTGGCGGCCGTGGTGCTCAGCGCGCGGTTCTGGCGGTTGACCCGGGATGTGCCCCACGGCAAGCCATTGCTGTCCTGAACACGCCGGCGGTCGCACACCGCGTGCCAGGTTTCAGGCTCACACCGTCACCCAAACCGCTGCCATCCCCACGCAATGCGCATCGCGATCGTGATGCCGCACAACACCGCAAAGCCATAGGCGATGTGCGGGAACCACTGCGGCCACAGACACATGGCGGTGAAGGCGAGGATGGTTTCGGTGGCCTCCGTGAGGCCGCCCAGAAAGTAAAAGCTTTTGTCGGGAAACGCCAGTGACTGCAGCTTGCGCTTTTCGGCCACGGCGGCAAACGCCAGAAAGCTGCTGCCGGTGCCGATGAAGGCGGCCAGCAGCACGGCGGCGGGCAGGGCGTTGGCAGCTGGGTCGGCCAGCGCAAAGGCCAGCGGGATGGCGGCGTAAAACAAAAAGTCGAGCGTGATGTCCAGGAATCCGCCGCGGTGGGTGGGCTTTGTGGCGCGGGCCACGGCACCGTCCAGCCCGTCCATGAGGCGCGAAATCAGCAGCAGCGCCAGCCCCATTCCATAGTGCTGCAGGGCGATCGCGGCGGCCGCGCCCATGCCCACAGCAAAGCCGGCGAGGCTGATCGCGTCGGCCCCCACGCCCAGGCGCACCAGGCCGCGTGCGGCGCGGGTCATGAGCGGCTTCAGCGCTTGTTGTAGGGCTTTATCCAGCATGGGTCAGCGCCATCAATTGATCGGGCTCGGCCACATCGGCAGCGTCGTGCGTGACCAGCACAGCCGGTATCTGGCGCGAGCGGATGTGATCAAAAACGAAAGCGCGGAACTGGTCGCGCAGCGCGGCGTCGAGCCTGGAAAAAGGCTCGTCCAGCAGCAAGGCCCGGGGCTGGGCGAGCAGCGCGCGCATGAGCGCCACGCGGGCACGCTGCCCGCCCGACAGGGTGGCCGGATCGCGTTCGCCATAGCCCCGCAGCCCCGCCTCAGCCAGCGCCTGCTGCACCTGGGCCAGGCGCTGCGCGCGCGGGCCGGGCGGCACGGCAAACAGCAGGTTTTCTGCCACCGTGAGGTGGGCAAACAGCAGCGGGTCCTGAAACAGCAGGCCCACGCCGCGTTGTGCGGTGGGGCGCTGGCTGATGTCTTCGCCGTTGAGCCGCACACTGGCTTGCGCGCGCAGCGCTTGCGTGCCTTCGGCCACGCTCCCCAGCGTGCCGGCAATGGCGGCCAGTACCGAGCTTTTGCCGCTGCCGCTGGGGCCCATGAGCGTGAGGATATGGCCGGGCTGCACGGTAAAGCGCAGGTCTTTCAACAGCACGCGCTGCGCGCTGCCCAGCTGGGTGATGTGGACCTGTAGCGTCATGAACGGGTGTCTTTAAAACGGCGGGGCGCGCCCAGCCAGGCGGCCAGCCCAAACGCCAGAACGGGCAACACAAATTGCAGCCCCGCGTAAGCGCTGGTGAGCGAGCGCTGCGCGCCGGCCGCCAGGGTGACGGCTTCGGTGGTGACGCTGCTGAAGCGCCCGGCCCCGATGTAGAGCGTGGGCAGGTACTGGGCCACGCTCACGGCAAAGCCCACGGCGGCGCTGGCCGCCAGTGCGCGGCGCAGCAGCGGCCACTTGATGCGCCACAAAAAATGCCAGGGGCCGTGGCCCAGGCTGGCGTTGAGCTGGGCGTAGCGCACATCAAAACCCAGGTAGGCCGGGCTGAGCGCCAGCAACACGTACGGCAGCACCATGGCGGTGTGCGCCAGCAACAGTCCGAGCCACTGGCCTTCCAGCCGCCACTGCAGTGCCAGGCTGTACAGGCCCACCACCCACAGCACGGCGGGCAGCACCAGCGGCAGGTAGAGCAAAGGGCGCAGGGCGGTGTCCCAGCGGCGCGGGGCCAGTTCCAGCCAGGCCACGCTCCAGGCCAGCGCCAGCGCGGTGGACGCCAGCGCCAGCCCGAGCGTGGTGCCCACGGTGTCGCGGCTGTCCCACACGCGTGCCCAGGCCTGCCAGGTGACGGCTTCGGGCCACACCTGCGGGAACGGCCACACGCCGGCAACGCCGCCTACGGCCAGGGCCAGCAGCACGGCGCCGTACAGGCCGGCCAGCATCCGGTAGCTGGTGGGCAAAGCGCCTGATGGGTCTTTGTGGGTGGCTTTTGAGCCAGCACCGCGCCGGCCGTTCAGCCGCTGGCCGCTGCGCAGGTGCAAGCTCTGCAGGCCCCGCCACACCAGCGCCGCCGCCAGCAGGGCCAGCGCCAGGGCGCCGCCCGCGGCGGCACCTTGCGCGTTCACGGCCAGGTCGGCGTCTTGCAACCACTGCCAGGCCAGCACAGCCAGCGTGGGCGGCGAGGCCGGGCCGATCACCAGCGCCATATCCACCACCGTGAGGCCATAGGCCAGCACCGCCAGCAGCGGCCACCACAGGCGCGCGCTCAGCTGTGGCCACACCACGCGCCAAAACGCGCGCTGCGGGCTGTAGCCCAGCGTCTGGGCCAGCGCGTGTTCGTTGCGCCAGCGCTGGCGTACGTCGTCGCGCTGCAGCTGGGTGGCGGCGGTCCAGAGCAAAAACGGAATTTCTTTGGCGGTGAGCGCCGCGATCAGGCCCAGCCCCCACGGGTCTTGCGTGGTCGGCCAGGGCGGGGGAAATTCAAAACCCGTGAGCCAGGGCGACAGCGCCCGCAGCACCCAGCCGCTGGGCGCCAGCAAAAACACCAGCCCGATGGCCAACGCGGCGTGCGGCGTGGCCAGCATCACCGGCAAACCGCGCAGCAGCCGCCCCAGCGACTGGCGCACAAAGCCCTGCGCCAGCAAGGCGGCCGCCAGCCACCACGCCAGCGCGGTGGAGGCCAGGCCGGTCCAGAGCGTCAGCGCCAGCGCGTGCAGCCAGTGGGGGTCTTGCCACAGCGCTTGCCAGGCAGCGGCGTCAATCAAACTGGCCAGCGCCAACGCAGCCATGGCCAGCAACGGCCCGCCTGCGATCAGCAGCAGGGCGGTTGCCCAGAACCCGCGACGTGGCGTCACAGGTACCTTTTGGCCCACTCCTTCTCCAGCGGTTCCACCCAGGCCGCGTGCGGCTCGGGCAGCGTGGGGGCGGGCTTGGCCACCTGGCCGGGCAGCGGCTGGCTGGGGAACAAGGCCCTTTCGGCGGGGGGCAGTTTGGCAAGGTCGAGCACGGTCGGGTCACCCCAGTGGCTGATGTCGGCTTTGCGCGCCTGGGCCTTGGCCGACAGCAGGAAGTTAGCTACCACCTGGGCGCCCGCAGCGGCTTTGGCGTTGTACGGAATGGCCACAAAGTGGGTGTTGCCAATGGTGCCTTTGGCGAACTGCCAGCTGACCACCGAAGCCGGCAGGCGCCGGGCGGCAATTTCGTTGGCCGGTTCGTTGGGGTTGAAGGTCAGCGCCAGCAGCAGTTCGCCGTCGGCCATCATCTGACGGATGGCGGCCGGGTTCTGCGGGAACTGCTTGCCACCGCGCCACAGGTGCGGGTGCAGCGCGTCCAGAAACTGCCACAGCGGGGCGGTGACCTTGGCGAAGTCCGCTGCCACGGGCGGTTTGACCAACACGCTGGCGTCGGCCACATGCTCCAGCAGCGCCTGCTTCACAAAGGTGGTGCCGGTGAAGTCGGGCAGGCGCGGGTAGCTGATGCGACCGGGTTGGCGGCGCGCCAGTGCCAGCAACTCGGCCATGCTTTGCGGCGGCTGCGGCAGGCGCTTGCTGTCCGCATAAAAGGTGAACTGCGCCATGCCCCAAGGCGATTCCTGCCCGTCGGTGGGCACCGAAAAATCGTTCAAAGTGGTGGGCTTGCCCACCGTGTCCACGTATTTGAAGTTGGGCAGCGCCTCGGCCCAGGGCGCCAGCAGCAGACTCTCGCGCTTCATGGCCGCAAAGTTTTCACCGTTGATCCACACCAGGTCCACTGTGCCACCACCGGCTTGGCGGCCGGCGGCTTTTTCGGCCCGCACGCGCTTGACCACGTCGGCGGTGTCGGTGATCTTCACGTGCTCCAGCCGGATCCCATAAGCGGCTTGCACCTCGGCAGCGACCCATTGCAGATAGGCATTGGTGGTTTCGCTGCCGGCCCAGGCGTTGAAATACACGGTCTGGCCGCGTGCGGCCTTTTCCAGGTTGGCCCATGCGGAGGTGGGCGATTGCGCCCAGGCGGGTGCGACGGCAGCACCCGTGGCGCTGCCAGCGATCAGCAGGATTTCGCGGCGGGACAGGCTGAAGGTTGTCAATTGGTGGTCTCCGAAAAATGGTGGGTTGAGCTTAATAGATCGACTGGTGGGTGTTTTTTGGAGGTGGTCAGTGGGGTATGCGCAGCTTGACCCAGGCGCTATCGACGGACCACTTGCCCATGCCATAGATGGCCAGCGCGGCCAACAGCACGCCCCAGGTGATGTGCTGCTGAAGGGCTGCGGGTGCGATCTCGCTGAGGCTGATGACCGCCACCACGTTGACCACGCTCAGGCCCAGCGCGGCGAACCGGCCGGCCAGACCGAACAGCAGCAACACGGGCAGCACCAGTTCGCCCGCTGTGCCCATCAAGGCCGCCACACCGGGCGGCAGCAGCGGCACCTTGTATTCCTCGGTGAACAGCAGCAGAGTGGTTTCCCAGTCCCGAATCTTGGTCAGACCCGCCAGAAAGAACACCTGGGCCATATAGAAGCGAGCGGCCAGTGCCGCCGGTGGTCGCAGGCTGTCCAGCGCGTTGGGCAAGACCTGCGCCAGCTTGAAGCCGTTGTGCAGCCAGGAAGTGGTCATGGGGTGTGTTTCCGTGAGGTGGGGTGGAGTGAGGCCAGGCTGTGCACCCCGGTGACCAGTGCATCGGTCACAGCAGCGTTCAGCCAGGCAGAAAAGTCGAAAGCGTTGGCGCCATCTGCCTCGGCAAAGACGGCGTCCAGCGCCTGAGGCAGATCGGCACCGGCCAGCAGCGCCCGCAACAGGGCCGATGCGCTGGGGTCAATGCCTTGCAGCCGCACACGGTGCCCCTGGCGCCACACCAGTGCGTGTTCGCCCTGGCCGTCGCGCAGGCGCCGGGCGGCTTCGTCCAGCCGGGGCGTTGCGTCCCGGTGCGCCCCGATCAGGCTCGCCACCGGGTAGGCGCTGCACACCACGGCGGTACCGGGCGCCAGGGTGAGCGCCAGGCCTTCGGGTGCTTCCTGTGCCAGTCGCGCGAAGCTGGCAGGGTCGGGCGCGGCATCAGCGGCTCCGGTGGCGGCGTGCAGCGCCCATTCGGTGCGCGCCACATCGCTCAGGTAGGGCACATCGGCCAGTTGGGCGATGTGCTGCAAGAAGCCGGGCAGGGCGTCGCCCCACTGGGCCAGATCGCCCCGCTGCGGCGGATGCTGGTGCCACAGGTCGCGCGCCAGCAGCGCGAAGTTGTCAGCGCCGATCAGGGCCGCCACCACAGGATAGGCGCTGAGCAAAGCCCGTTCGGCCATGGCATGGCCGTTGGCCTGGTACGCGGTCAGCCCGCGGGCCGCCTGGATGTGGCGCGTGTCGAGAACGCCGTGCAGGTGTTCTTCGGCTTCGCGGGCCTGGGCACTACCCGGACGGGCCAGCAGCCCTTGCAGCAGCGCCTGCTGCTGGACGGCCAAGGTGTGCAGCGGCTGCGTGCTCATGCCGTGGCCGCCTGAAGGGCTGCCGCTTCGAGGCTGCTATGGGCTGTGCAGCGTGCGCGCCCGGCTTCGTCCATCAGCACCTGAAAGTCGGGCAGACCGGTGTCCCATTCGATCACTGTGGGTACGGCACCCAAGCGCCGGACGGCGTGGCTGTAGAGCGTCCACACGGCCTCATGGACGCGGCTGCCGTGGTCGTCGATGACGATGTCGTCGCAGTCCACATGGCCCGCCAGGTGCATTTCGGCCACGTGGCGCGGTTGTACCGCGTCAAGCCAGCGCCTGCAGTCGCCCAGCGGGTCTGTGGTCTCGCCGCGCAGTTGCGCGTTGAGCGCGTTCACGTAGATGTTGTTCACATCCACCAGCAACTGGCAGCCGGTGCGCTGTGCGAGCGCATTCAGCAGGTCGGTCTCAGCCATCTCGGCCGCGCGCCATTGCACATAGGCCGACAGGTTTTCCACGGCGATGGTTCGTTGCAAGCGGTCTTGCACCTGGTTCACGTTGGCGCACAGGGTGTCGAGCGCGGCGTGGCTCATCGGCATGGGCAGCAGGTCGGCCGCGTGCAGGCCAGGGACGCGCGCGAAGCTGGCATGGTCGCTCACGCGCACAGGTTCAATGGCCTTGGCCAGGCGCGCCAGTTGGTCCAGGTGCCAGGGGTCGATACCCGCAGCAGACCCCAGCGACAGGCCCACGCCGTGCAGGCTGACGGGGTAGTGTTCGCGGGCTTCACGCAGCACGGCCAGCGCGGCGCCACCGGGCGCGAAGAAGTTTTCGGAAGGGACTTCAATGAAGTCCAGGGCGGGCTGCTGTTGCAGCAGCGCCGCGTAATGGGGGTGCCGCCAACCGATGCCCACCTGGGGCGCTGCGGCTGAAGTCCGATGAGCGGGTGCGGTCATGGTGGCGGGCTTTTCAGGTGGGCACAGCGAAGGGTTCAGGACTTCATGGCTTTCTTGGCTTCATCGGCAGACAGGCCACCCAGGGTCTTGCAGGTGCCGGCAGCGACGTATTTCCACTCGCCTTTGTCGTTGTCCACTTTGGACTGGCCCGCGCAGGAATGCGTGCCGGCCAGGTTGCTGCAGTCGTTTTGTCCGGCCTTGGCGATGCCGTAGCACTTTTCCTTGGCGGCGTTTTGCGCCAGTGCTGGCGAAGACAGCAGGGCCAGCGACATCAGGGAAGCGGCGGCAGAGGTGATCAGGGCGCGTTGGTTCATTTCAGGGACTCCATTGTGGGGGTTGAAACCACTGGCCTGCGGCGCAGCGCCTGGTGGTTGGGTGTGAGTCTTTCGGGGCGGGCGGTTCTTACACACTGTCCTGAAAAAAATGACCTTCCCATCGAAGAACGTCGCCAATGCGGTCCCAGACTTCAATGGGTATGTGTTCTTGACACGTTTCGATCAGCGGGCCTCACTCGTCGAGCAGGGCTGGCGGGGTGGTGCCAGCCGTTGGCGCGAGATTTGCCGCCGCAGGTCCGGCAGCGCAGAACAAAGCTATGGACATGAACTGTCAGCGCTGGGGGCCACCCTAAGCAGGATGTGGGTGCGTTATCAGGTAGCGCCTTCAAGGACAGGTCGCGTCTGTCGCAGCCACTTTCATTGCTTACACTCCAATCCGATTCAAACCGCCAACATGCCGACAGATCAACCCGCCGAATTCGAGCATCAACTGGTCGCCCTGCGCAGCTACCTCATGCGCTTTGCTCGCCTGCAACTGCGCAACGACGCCTGGGCCGAAGACGCTGTGTCCGAGACCCTGCTGGCTGCCCTGGCCAAGCCTCTGGCGTTCGAGGCGCGCTCGCAGCTCAAGACCTGGCTGGTGGGCATCCTCAAGCACAAGATCATCGACGCGATGCGCCAGCGACAGCGCGAGGTGGTGCTGGAGTGTGGTTCTGGGGATGACAGCACCGACCCGCTGGAGCACATGGCCTTCAAGCGCGACGGACACTTTGCCGAAAAACCCGCAGATTGGGGCAACCCGGAGCAAGATCTGAACAGCCGCCAGTTTTTCGTCATTCTGGAAGCCTGCACCGACAAGCTGCCAGCCGTGCAAGGCCGGCTGTTCCTCATGCGCGAGTGGCTGGAGTTGTCCAGCGATGACATCTGTAAGGAACTCGGCTTGACACCGACCAATCTGTACGTTCAGTTGCACCGCGCCCGTCTGCGCTTGCGTGAATGTCTGGAACTCAACTGGTTTGCCGCACGATGAACGCCTGGCTCAGAAAACTCCCCCTGATGCGCTCCTGCAAGGAAGTCACGGCGCTCCTCATTGCCCGCGAAGACCGGGAACTGCCCGTGGTCGAGCAACTCGCCCTGCGCATGCACATGGCCATGTGCAAGGCTTGCCCCCCGTTTGAGCGTCAGGTGCTCAGCATGCGCAACGCCATGAAAAACTGGCGCCACTACACCGACGGCAGCGACGGCAGCGACGGCACCGACAGTGGGCGCTGACCAGCGTTCGTGAGCCCGGTCGGTCAGGCCAGCAGCGCCTGGGCAAATTCGCGGGCGTCGAAGGTTTCCAGGTCTTCCAGTTTCTCGCCCACGCCGATGAAGTAAACCGGCACCGGCTTTTCGCGCGCAATCGCACACAGCACACCGCCCTTGGCCGTGCCGTCGAGCTTGGTGATGACCAGTCCGGTGAGTTGCAGCGCTTCGTCAAACGCTTTCACCTGCATCAGCGCGTTTTGTCCGGTGTTGCCGTCAATCACCAGCAGCACCTCGTGCGGCGCCGTCGCGTCGGCCTTTTGCACCACCCGCTTGATCTTGCGCAGCTCTTCCATCAGGTGCAGCTGGGTGGGCAGCCGCCCGGCGGTGTCCACCAGCACCACGTCGCGTCCGCGCGCCCGCCCGGCGGTCACGGCGTCAAAGCTCACGGCGGCGGGGTCACCGCCTTCCTGGGTGATGATGTCCACCGTGTTGCGGTCGGCCCACACGGCCAATTGCTCCCGTGCGGCGGCACGGAAGGTGTCGGCCGCGGCCAGCAGCACGGTGGCGCCTTCGTTGGCCAGGTGGCGCGTGAGCTTGCCAATGGAGGTGGTTTTGCCAGCGCCATTCACACCAGCGACCATGATCACCGTGGGCTTGAACTCGCCAATCACCAGCGGCTTTTGCAGCGGCTTGAGCAGGTCGGTGATCGCGTCGGCCAGCAACGCTTTCACGGCGGCCGGGTCGGTCGTCTTCTGGTCTTTCACCCGCTTTTTCAGGTCGGCCAGCAGGTGCTCGGTGGCCTTCACGCCGGTGTCGGCCATCAGCAGCGCGGTTTCCAGGTCCTCGTACAGCGCGTCGTCAATCTGCGTGCCGGTGAACACCGTGGCAATGCTGGCGCCGGTCTTGCGCAAACCGGCCTTGAGCTTGTCGAGCCAGCCCTTGCGCGGCTCGGGTGCAGCGGGGGCCACCACGGGCGGCACAACCGCCGCAGGCGTTGACGCAGCGTTGGGCGCAGGCAGGGGTACAGCCACCGGCGCCACGGCCGGTGCGACCACAGGCGCGGCAGCGGGCTCAACCGCGGGTGTCTGTGCCTCAGCGGGCACTGGAGGGGGTGCAGGGGTTTTTTTTCGGAAGAACGAGAACATTTTTCAATCTCTAGAATCTATTGCATTCTATGAAACGCACCATGCACCTGCTTGACACGCGCTTCAACGCGCTGTTTTTGACCCTGGCGCTGAGCGCTTCCGGCGCTTTGGCGCAGGCGCCAGTGAACGCTCCAACCCCTGCGGCCACCGCGCCGCAACCCACAGCCGAGCCGTTGGCGCACACCTTCACGCTGGCCAATGGCATGACGCTGATCGTGCGGCCCGACCGCCGGGCGCCCACCGTGGCCCACATGCTGTGGGTGCGTGTGGGTTCGATCGACGAGGTGGACGGCACGTCTGGCGTGGCCCACGCGCTGGAGCACATGCTGTTCAAGGGCACACCTACACTGAAGCCGGGGGAATTCTCGCGCCGCATGGCCGCATTGGGCGCGCGCGAAAACGCCTTCACCAGCCGCGACGCGACGGCCTACCACCAGCAGGTGCCGGCAGGCAAACTTGAAGAAGTGATGCGGCTGGAAGCCGATCGTTTTGCCAACAACCAGTGGGCTGATGACGAGTTCAGGCGCGAGATTGAGGTCGTCAAGGAAGAGCGCCGCCAGCGCACCGAAGAATCACCGCGTGCCCGCATGTTTGAAGCGCTCAACGCGGCGGTGTTCCAGGCGAGCCCTTATCGGCGGCCCATCATCGGCTGGATGAGCGACCTCGACGCCATGACACCCGACGACGTGCGCGCCTTCTACCAGCACTGGTACACCCCGGCCAACGCCGCCGTGGTGATTGCCGGCGATGTAGACGTGGCCCAGGTGCGCGCGCTGGCCGAAAAGCATTACGGTGCCTTGGCCGCCCGCGCCGTGCCGCCGCGCAAACCGCGCGTCGAGCCTGAGCAAGTGGGTCCGCGCCGCCTGGAATTCCGCGCCGTGGCCGAGCAGGCCATGGTGGCCCTGGCCTTCAAAGTGCCGCAGTGGACGGGCGGTGACGACCCGGCCAGCCAGGATGCCCTGGCGCTGACCGTGCTTTCCGCCGTGCTTGACGGTTACAGCGGTGCCCGGCTGGAGCGTGCGTTGGTGCAGGGCCAGGGCATGGGCGGCAAGCGCGTGGCCGACAGCGCCAGCGCCTCTTACGGCTTGTATGGCCGTGGCCCGCAGTTGTTCTTGCTCAGTGCCGTGCCGGCCCGAGGTGTTTCGGCCGACGCGGCTGCGGCCGCGCTCAAAACCGAGGTCGCGCGCGTTGCCCGCGAAGGCATCAGCGCAGCCGAACTGCAACGCGTCAAAACCCAATGGACCGCCGGTGAAATCTACAAACTCGACTCCGTGTTCAACCAGGCCAGAGAGCTGGGCAATTACTGGATCAACGGCATGGACGTGAACACCGGCGATCGCCTCATGGTCGCGTTGCGTCAGGTCACGGCGGCGCAGGTGCAGTCGGTGGCACAACGCTATTTTTCCGACGAACAGCTCACCACCGCCGTGCTGGTGCCCGATCCCAGCCGCCGCACCGCTGCCGGCAGTAGCCCTGCCAAGCCACGGCCCGTGCTGGGCCGGCATTGAGCGGCCCGATGCTGTTTGCGAAACCCACCATGATTAAAAACACGTTTCACTTCGCCCGCCCTGGGGTCTGGCTGGCCGGCTTGCTGGCGCTGGGCGTCCTGCTGCCCGCGCAGGCCGCCATTCCCATCGAACACTGGACGCACACCAGCGGTGCCCGCGTGTACCTCGTGGCCAGCCCGTCCATTCCCATGCTGGACGTGCAGCTCGACTTTGACGGCGGCAGCCGCCGCGACCCCGCTGCGCAAGCCGGCCTGGCCAGTGCCACCGCCGGGCTGCTCTCAGCCGGTGTGGCGGCACAGGGTAGCCAGCCTGCTCTGGACGAAAACCAGCTCAGCGAAGCCTGGGTCGATCTCGGTGCCCAGTTTGGTGCCCAGGCCAGCAGCGACCGCTTCAGCCTGTCGCTGCGCACCCTCACCGAACCCGATTTGCTGGAACGCGCCGTGGCGCTGGCAGCCCGCCAACTCGCTGCGCCCGCTTGGCCCGAGCCGGTGTGGCAGCGCGACCGCGAGCGCACGCTGGCCGCGCTGAAAGAAGCCGACACCCGACCCGCCACCCAGGCTGGCCGCGCCTTTGCACGCGCGGTGTACGGCAGCCACCCCTACGGGTTTGAGCCCGTGGCGGCCACACTCAATGCCATCTCCATGGCCGACATGCGCGCCTTCTACCGCCGCCACGTGGCCGCCTGCCGCGCCCAGGTCACGCTGGTGGGCGCCATTGATCGTGCGCGAGCCGACCGCATCGTCGGCCAGTTGGTGGGCGCGGTGCAGCCGCACGGCTGTGCCGCTTTGGCCCCTGTTTCCCAGGTACAGCCGCTGGCCCAGGCGGTCAACACGCAACTGCCTTTCGATGCGGCCCAGGCACAGGTGCTGATTGGCCAGCCCGGCATGGCCCGCAACGACCCCGACTTTTTTCCGCTCTTCGTGGGCAATCACATTTTGGGCGGCGGCGGCTTTGTGTCGCGCCTCACCAATGAGGTGCGCGAAAAACGTGGCCTGAGCTACAGCGTCTACAGCCACTTTTCACCCGGCCTGCACGCCGGCGCGTTTCAGGTGGGTCTCACCACCCGGCCCGACCAGGCTGCCCAGGCCCTGGGCGTGGCGCGCGAGGTGGTGCGCCAGTTCGTTGAACAAGGTCCGACCGACGCCGAGCTGCAAGCCGCCAAAGACTTCCTCATCAACGGTTTTGCGCTGCGCATCGACAGCAACCGCAAATTGTTGGATAACGTGGCCAACATCGCCTGGAATGGCCTGCCGCTGGACTACCTGGACACCTGGACCGAGCAGGTGCAGCGGGTAAGCGTGGCCGATATCCGCCGCGCTTTCAGCCGCGTGCTGCAGCCCGATCGCATGGTGACCGTGGTGGTGGGCGCCCAGCCTTGAGCGTTAAGCTACGGGCATGAAAAAACCTGCACCTGCAGCGCACAAGCGCCCAGCCAGCGCACCCAACGAGGTGCGCATCATCGGTGGCCAGTGGAAGCGCACCATTCTCCCGGTACCCAGCCACCCCGGTCTGCGGCCAACGCCCGTGCGCGTGCGCGAAACCCTGTTCAACTGGCTCGGCCAAGACCTGCAAGGCCTGCGTTGCCTCGACGCCTTTGCCGGCACGGGCGCCCTTGGGTTTGAAGCCGCCTCGCGTGGAGCTGGCGAAGTGGTGCTGGTCGAGCAGGACGGAGCCTTGCTGAGTGCCCTGAGTCGCACCAAGACCAAGCTCAGCGCCGACACGGTGCGCGTGGAGCGCGGGGACGGGGTGGCCGCTCTGCGCCAGCGCGGCGGCCTGGGGCTGGACGTGGTGTTTCTGGATCCGCCGTTTGCCGAGGGGCAGAACGACGCCCTGGTGCTTTCAGCGCTGGCCGCGGCCCGTGCCGCTGTTGGGGAAACAGGTTTGATTTACCTGGAGGCGCCCCGCGCCTGGAGCCCTGATGAACTGGCCCAGGTCGGTCTGCAGGTGCACCGGAAGGGCAAAGCCGGCCAAGTCGCCTTTCACCTGCTGCGGCTATTGCCCGCACCATAAGCCGGGCCACAGCCCCCGTCCCGCATAATCCAGGGCATGAATTTCGATCTGTCCCGGTCAGCCGGCAGCCCCCGCATCGCCATCTACAGCGGTACCTTCGACCCGCTGACGTTGGGCCACGAAGATGTGGCCCGTCGTGCGTCCTTGCTGTTCGATGAGGTGATCATTGCGGTGGCCATGGCGCACCACAAAAAAACCCGCTTCACGCTGGCTGAGCGGCTGGACATGACGGCCGAGGCCGCTGCGCGCATGCCCGGCCGGATGCGGGTGCTGCCGTTTGACGGGCTGATCATGGACTTTTGCCGCCAGCAAAACGCGTCGGCGGTGGTGCGTGGCATACGCAACCTCACCGACTTTGACTACGAGGCCCAGATGGCGGCCATGAACCGCAAGCTCAACCCGGCGGTGGAAACGGTGTTTTTGCTGCCGCAGGCCGAGCTGCAATGCATTTCCAGCACCTTGGTCCGCGAGATTTCCAACCTGGGCGGCGACGTGTCGCAGATGGTGAACGCTGCGGTGGTGCAGCGGCTGTTGCCCAAAAAGCTGGAGGCCTGACATGGCGCTGATGATCACCGACGAATGCATCAACTGCGATGTGTGCGAGCCCGAGTGCCCGAACGAGGCGATCTACCTCGGTGAAGAAATTTACGAAATCGACCCGGCCAAATGCACCGAGTGCGTGGGCCACTTTGACGAACCACAGTGTGTGCAGGTGTGCCCGGTAGCCTGCATTCCCATTCACCCGGATCACATTGAGACCCGGGAATCGCTGTGGCAAAAATACCAGCGGTTGCAAAAGGCGGGTCAGCCCTTGCCGGCATCGAGCGATGTGTCCACCATGGGCGCAGCACCGGCATCAGGGGGCTGAACCCCCGGCGTTTCTGCCTCGGGTGGCCGGGGTGGCTTGGGGCGCGGTGGTTTGCTGGTGTGAATCAGCGCCGTCGCCTTGTCCATCTCGCCGGCTATCAGGTTCGGCAAAGCTTTGAGACTGCGGTCCAGCGCCTGGGCGATGGCAATCCGTTCGTCGGGTGAGGGTTTTTTCAGCACCCAGTTAGCCACTTCGTTCTTGTTGCCCGGGTGGCCAATGCCCACGCGCAGGCGCCAGTAGTCGGCACTGCCCATCTGGGCGTGGATGTCGCGCAGACCGTTGTGCCCCGCGTGCCCGCCGCCTTTCTTCAGCTTGATTTCGCCGGGTGGCAAATCCAGTTCGTCGTGCACCACCAGCACTTCTTCAGGCGCTATCTTGAAAAACCGCGCCACCGAAGCCACCGACTTGCCCGACAGGTTCATGAACGTCTGCGGCTCCACCAGCCACACGCTGTGACCGCTTACGTTGGCCCGTGACACCAGTCCGAAGTGGCTGCGTTCCATCTGCAGCGGTGCCTTCAGCAAGCGTGCGGCTTCGTCTACCCACCAAAAACCGGCGTTGTGGCGGGTGTGTTCGTATTCGGGACCGGGGTTTCCCAGTCCGGCAATCAGTCGGATCATGCACAAATTATCGTTGACGCTACAAACAGAAACGGCCCGCAGAGCGGGCCGTTTCGGGCAAAGAAGAGAAAAGATCCGGAAGGACTTATTTCTTCTTCTTGCCTTTCTTGTCGTCCACCACAACCACAGGGGCCGCGATCACTTCGGTCACAGGCTCAACCACGGTAGCCACGGTCAGGTTCTTGCGGCCGTGCATGACGAGCTTGACGTTCTTGTCCAGTTTGATGTCGCCGGTGTGCACGGTGGAGCCCTTGACGACAGCGCCCAGGTCAACCGTGATGTGCTCGGGCAGCTGGGTGGCCAGGCACTCGATTTCGATCTCGGTCATCACGTGGTTGATCACGCACTTGTCTTCTTTCACCGCAGGCGAGCTTTCGCCGTTGATGAAATGCAGCGGTACTTTTTTGTGCAGGCGGGTCTTGTCGTCCACGCGCTGAAAGTCCACATGCAGCACTTGCGGCTTGTAGGGGTGGTATTGCACATCGCGCAGCAGCACTTTTTGCACCGAACCGGCAATTTCCATGTCCAGGATGGAAGCGTGGAACGTTTCCTTTTTCAGGGCGTGCCAGAGTGCGTTGTGATCGAGCTCGATCAGGGACGCAGCGGCTTCGCCACCAAAAACGATACCGGGCGCACGACCGGTGTTGCGGAGACGGCGGCTCGCACCCGTACCCTGCTTGGCGCGCTCAAAAGCGACAAATTGCATAACTTTCTCCATTTGAGGGGTTCCGCGACCAGAACGCCTCTGTTTCAAAAGGGCGATCCCCACCATGGGAACTGCCCGCTTCATGCTGCTGACCGGGTCTTAAAACAGATTGTCCTGGTCGGCAAACAAACTCATGACCGACTCGCCCGAAGCGATCCGCGCGATGGTTTCAGCCATCAGCGGTGCCACGGAGAGTTGGCGGATCTTGGCGCAGGCCTGTGCAGCCTGCGACAAGGGAATGGTGTTGGTCACAACGACCTCGTCAAGCGCGCTGCCCTTGGCAATGCGCTCAATGGCCGGCCCAGAAAAAATAGGGTGCGTGCAGTAGGCGTAAACGCTCTTGGCACCGCGCTCTTTCAGCACTTCTGCGGCTTTCACCAGCGTGCCCGCGGTATCGATCATGTCGTCCATGACCACGCAGTTGCGGCCATCGATATCGCCAATAACGTGCATCACTTCTGACACGTTGGCCTTGGGGCGGCGCTTGTCGATGATGGCCATGTCGCAGTTGAGCTGCTTGGCAAGCGCTCGGGCACGCACCACGCCACCGACGTCGGGCGATACCACCAGCAGATCGGAATAATTTTTGGCGCGCAGGTCACCCAGCAACACCGGCGAGGCATAGATGTTGTCCACCGGGATGTCAAAGAAACCCTGGATCTGGTCGGCGTGAAGGTCCATGGTCAGCACGCGGTCGACGCCAACGGCCTGCAACATGTTGGCCACCACTTTGGCGGTGATCGGCACTCGGCTCGAACGCGGGCGACGATCTTGGCGGGCGTAGCCGAAGTAGGGAATCACAGCTGAGATGCGCGATGCCGAAGCGCGCTTGAGGGCGTCGACCATGATGATGAGTTCCATCAGGTTCTCATTGGTCGGTGCGCAAGTGGACTGGATGACAAAGATGTCACGAGCCCGCACGTTCTGGGTGATTTCCACCGTAACTTCACCGTCAGAGAACCGACCCACGTTGGCTGAGCCAAGCTGCGTACCCAGATGCTGGGCAATTTCAGCGGCCAATACCGGGTTGGCATTGCCGGTGAAGATCATGAAATCCGGGGGCTGAACTTGCATGGTGTTCCCAGCTGTTTCTACGACGGCCCCACAGGATCGCCGATAAAAAATGGCCACCGCAGGATGGCCGTTTCGTTACGTGGTGTGGATCAAAAAAATGGCAGGGGAGGAAGGACTCGAACCCTCGCATGCTGGAATCAAAATCCAGTGCCTTTACCAACTTGGCGACTCCCCTACGCAGGACATCTGTTTGGCACGAATGCCGCTCAGAAAACCCAAAATTGTCGCAGGTTACGCATCAACTGCCTAGGCTGTGCGTAGACCGAGATTCTACCCGGAACACCACTCAAGCAATGGATGTGCATCCATATTTTTGCAATCTTTGACCAACCAGTTGCCAGGGGCATCTGACAGATCGCAAGACTGTCGTATCCGTGCAAACACCGCTGTACCCGAGCCGCTCATGCGTCCTTGCAATCCATGGCCCTGGAGCCAGTTGATGCAGTCCACGACATCGGGGCACAACGCTTGTGCGACAGGTTGCAAGTCGTTGTGCCCAATATCCAGAATGCTCTGGATGCTGTGTTCGAACGGCTCGCGTGCGTCGTTTGCAGCAAAGCCTTGGATTATAGCAGGCTTTGTGTCGCGCTTCAAAAGCGGGGATCTGAAAATGGATGGGGTGGAGGTGCCTCCTGGTGGTTTGACCACCACAAACCGGGCATCTTCGAGCGACAGTGGGGTTAGTTGCTCGCCCACGCCTTCGACCCATGCGTTGCGTCCACCGATGAAGAAGGGGACGTCGGCGCCCAACTGCAGACCAAGCGCCGCGAGTTGTGTACGGCTGAGACCCAGTCCCCACAGCCGGTTGAGTGCCAGCAGGCAAGTCGCGGCGTCTGAGGACCCGCCGCCCATGCCGGCTTCGGCAGGCAGGCGTTTTTCCAACCCCACGTGAGCGCCCAGGGTGCAACCGGTGGCTTGTTGCAACAGGCGCGCGGCTCGCACCACCAAGTCTTCGGCTGGCAGGTGTGCGTCGGTGAGGTCTTCGCGGCTGATCGCGCCGTCATGTCGCAGTTCGAAGTGCAGGGTGTCGCACCAGTCGATCAGCATGAAGACCGACTGCAGCAGGTGGTACCCGTCTGCACGCCGACCGGTGATGTGCAAAAACAGGTTGAGTTTGGCGGGCGCGGGTACGTCAAAGAGCCGCTTCAGCGGCGCTCCCGAAGCGAAATGGGTCATGGCTGGAAAACGATGCGCAGCTCGGCTGCGGGCAGTGGGCTGGTGCGACGGGCTGTAATGCGTCCCTCCGGTTGTCGCGCCAGATCGGCTTGCCAGCCTTGTGCGTCTGCGCTGGGTTGGCCTTGTAACCAGCCGAACAGTGCCGCCACAGGCAGGCTGGTGCCGATGAGTTCGCTGGTGAGTTCGTCCAGGCTGCGGCGAGAGGTGATCTGGTCGCCCGTTCGCAGCTCAGCGCCTTGCGCCGACCAGAGCACGGTAGCCAGGGTGTTGCCCAGGGGGGAAGTGAGTTGCAGCTCGCCAACCTGAGGTGAGCCGCGCAGATCAAAGGCTGCCGTAAACGATTGCGGCGGATCGCTGTCCACCCGCACGGAGAGGCGCCCGTTCCAGGCGGCTTCGCCGGGTAGCGCGGTGCGCTGCGGTGTTGCGCAAGCTGTGGCAAGCAGGGCACTTGCCAGAACCATCAGCCGCCATTTCGGGCGCACGATGGCAAGCAGCTCGGCGCCGGATGGTGCCTTTGAGGTCATGGGGTAACTCGAAACCGCTTCAGGGTGGCATTGAGCGTGTCGTTGTCGCTGGCGAGCAGCAGCCCTTCGCGCCAGATTTTCAGCGCCTCGTCGCGTTGACCCATGGTCCAAAGTACTTCACCAAGGTGCGCCGCGATCTCGGCATCGGGGCGCTTGCGGTAGGCGGCTTGCAAAATTTCCAGCGCACGCGGAAAGTTGCCCAAGCGGAATTCAACCCAGCCCAGGCTGTCTTGAATATAGGCATCGTTGGGCGCCAGTTCCGCCGCCTTTTCAATCAGCTGCTTGGCCTCGGGCAGGCGCTCGTTGCGGTCGGCCAGCGAATAGCCCAGTGCGTTGTAGGCGTGCTGGTGATCGGGTTTGGCCGCGATGAGTTGGCGCAACAAGCGCTCCATGGTTTCGGGCTGGCCGGCCTTTTCGGCCATCATGGCCTGGTCGTACAGCAGTTCGGTGTCTTGGGGGAAGCGCTGGCTGGCCTCTGCATACACCTCATAGGCTTGCTGCCAGGCCTTGATGTCCCGCAGCAGCTGGGCTTCAGCCACCAGCTTCAGGCGGGCGTCTTCCGGGCGGCGCTCTGGGTGGTTGCGAAGCAGGGCGCGGGCCTGTGCCAGCTGTCCTTGACGGGCAAGCAAAGAGGCGCGGCGCATTTGCGCCGCCATGATGTCGTCGGCATTTTCAATCCGGTCCAGCCAGGCGTTGGCCGCCGCGAAGTCGTTCTGCTTTTCAGCAATCTGGGCCATCTGCAGGTAAGCCTGTGTGAGGCCGCGGGCCGAGCGTTCGTCGCCTGCTTGGCGTGCCAGTGCCATGTAGTTCTGCAGTGACGTGGTGGCTGCGGGCAGCGCGTTGTCCTGGACCTGCAGCGTCGCCAGCAGCAACCAGGGCTCGGCCAGGGTGGGCTGGCTGGCGGTGATGGCGTCGAGTTGGCTGCGCGCATCGGCGTAGCGCTGCAGGTCAAGCAAGATCCGCGCGTAGGTGAGGGCCACGGGTGGCGTGCCCGGCGGTGTTTGCGGGCTGACTTGCAGGTGCCTGCGCACCAGCGCCTCGGCATCGGGCTGTCCGCGCTCCAGCAGCTCCAGCGCCAGCAGCGCAGGAAAGGGTGAGGCCGGGTTGGATTGGTGTCCCAGGCGCGCCGACGCCAGCGACTGGGGCAGTTGGTCCAGGGCCAGTTCCATGCGGCCCAAGGTGGTCCAGGCAGCCGCTGCGTGTGCGTTTTGCTTGAGCGCGCCAGTCAGCGCTTCACGCACCACGGCCAGGGCCAGAGCCTTGTTGGTCACGCGGGCGAATGTTTGGGGGATGGCGTTCAGCGTGTCGTTGCGCTCGCTGGGTGTGCTCCGGTCCAAAATGGCGCGCAGCACCGGGCCAGCTTCGCCCACGCGGTTGAGCGCCAGCAGAATTTGCAGCACAAACCGATGGGCCTCAGGGTTTTGTGGCAGATCCTGGGCCCAGGCGCGCGCTGCGCTTAGCGCGGCCTCGCCCGAACGCGCTTGCAGCGCCACGTCCACCGCCCGTCGGTAGAGCAGCGCATCGCGCTGTTTGCGCGCCGCATCCAGAATGAGCGAGAACCCGGTGCCCGGTTCGCCGGTCTGGACCTTGAGTTCGCCCAGAAGCAGCTGATAGAACAAGGGAGCATTCAGCGCCGAGTTGACCACCGGGGGGGGGAGCCTGTCCGCAGGGGTTGCGGGTGTCGGTGGAGTCGGCGGCGTCTGGGCCAGCACGGTCACAGAACTGACCAGTAGCAGGGCTGACAGCAAGAATATCTGCTTGCCCGCCCGATGGGGGCGACGCTTTGCCCCGTTCGCACGACTCAATGCCGGTTGGAATCTGCGGTGCAAGGTGTTCATTGGCTGATGATAATGGAAGGTTTTCAGGGCGCCCTGGGTCTGACACAAAGACCTCGGTGGCGTTCCTGGTGTCCCCTCCAAAATCCCACAGCCATGCCCGAACTCCCAGAGGTTGAGGTCACCCGCCGCAGTTTTGCCGACCGTATTGCCGGCGCACAGATCGTGAGCGTGCAACTGGGCAAGCCCCTGCGTTGGGCGCTGGGTTGTGAGGCCAATCGCCTGGTGGGACGCAGGGTGGTTCGCGTGACGCGGCGCGGCAAATATCTGCTGGTGCAACTGGACGACGGCGTGTTGCTGTTGCACCTGGGCATGTCGGGCAGCCTTCAGTTTGCGCCCTTATTGCCCCCGCGGGGCGTTCACGACCACTTTGAATTGGGCACCAGCCTCGGGAGCTTGCGGCTGCACGACCCGCGCCGGTTTGGCGCCGTGGTGTTCGCCACCTCGCTGGACGATCCGCGCGCCGTCAAACTGCTGGGGCGCCTGGGTGTGGAGCCCCTGGAGGAGGGCTTTGATCCGTTGTCGTTTCACCGTGCGCTGCAGTTGCGCCGTTCCAGCATCAAGCCCGTCTTGATGGCGGGCGACATCGTGGTGGGGGTGGGCAATATTTATGCGTCTGAAGCGCTGTTCATGGCGGGTATTCGACCCACCACACGGGCCGACCGCCTCAGCAAGCCGCGGGTGGCGCGGCTGCACGCGGCCATTGTGGCGGTGTTGCAGCGAGCGGTGGCTTTGGGCGGCAGCACACTGCGCGACTTCTCCAGTGCGGAGGGGCAAAGTGGCTATTTTCAGCTGGACGCGATGGTGTACGGGCGCGAAGGCTTGCCATGTCGGGTGTGTGAAGCACCCATCAAAAGCATGCGCCAAGGCCAGCGGTCGACCTATTTTTGCCCTCAATGCCAGAAGGCCTGAGCCGCTCATCCCTGGGGTCGGGGATTCTGGCTGCTGGGCTCTTCAAAGGGGTGGCCCGATGCTATATTGATCATCAACAACAGAATACGGCCCATGAGCTTCAATCAGGACTTCGATCAGCACGGCGCTTGGCGCAGGCAGTTTGCTTTGCGGCTGCGGCTGCTGTCTGAATGGCTGACCGACCACGACCTGATGGAGGCGGGTGTGCGCGATCGGCTTGAGCAGTTGCACGCGCAGGTCAAGAATGACAAGATCATGGTCGCTTTTGTGGCCGAGTTTTCGCGCGGCAAGTCCGAGCTGATCAACGCGGTTTTTTTTGCCGGTTACGGCCGCCGCATCATGCCAGCGAGCGCCGGGCGCACCACCATGTGCCCCACCGAGCTGGGGTATGACGCCGAGGTGCCACCCTGCCTGCGCCTGCTGCCGATTGAAACGCGACTGCAGCCCCAGTCGCTCCTGGACTGGCGCAATGCGTCGGACAAGTGGGAGCGTGTCAATCTTGACGTGAACGATCCCACGCAACTGGCCAAGGCCATTCAAAAGGTGGCCGAGGTGCGCCGGGTGAGCAAGGCAGAGGCTGCCGCATTGGGTTTCTGGGACGAAGAGGTGCCAGACGACAACCCCCTGGTGGGCTCCGATGGCTTGATCGAGGTGCCGAAATGGCGCCATGCCCTGATCAACATGGCCCACCCCCTGCTCAAGCAGGGCCTGGTGATCCTCGACACGCCCGGGCTCAATGCCATTGGCGCCGAACCCGAGTTGACGGTCAGTCTGCTGCCTCAGGCGCACGCGGTGGTGTTCATTCTGGCGGCTGACACGGGTGTCACCAAGTCAGACCTCACCATTTGGCGGCAGCACTTGTCTGTGTTGGGCGAGCGCAAGGCGTCGCGCCTGGTTGTGCTCAACAAGATCGACACCATGTGGGACGCCCTGAGCTCACCCGAACAGGTACAGCTTCAAATTGCGTCGCAGCGCACCGACGCGGCCGACATCCTGGGCATTCCGCCCCAGCAGGTGCTGGCGGTGTCGGCCCAAAAGGGGTTGCTGGCAAAGGTCCATGGCGACGACAAGCTGCTGGCAGCCAGCAATTTGATGGAGTTTGAAACTTCCTTGGGCATCGACCTGCTTGGGCAGCGCCGGAAGATATTGAGCGCTGTGGTGGCGTCTGGTATCCAGTCATTGCGGCAGGAAACCGGCCGTCTGGTGCACGCCCGGGCGCGCGACCTGGTGGAGCAGGTGCAGGAGCTTGAGGGTCTGCGGGGCAAAAATGCGGGTGTCATCAAGCAAATGCGGCTGCGCATTGAGCAGGAGCAGGCCGATTTTGATGCCAGCGGCGCAAAGATTCAGGCGGTGCGATCGGTGCATTTGCGTCTGCTCAAAGACCTGTTTGCCCTGCTCAGTTCCACACAGCTGAAAACCGAGGTGTCCGAGTTGGCCCGCGTGCTCAAACAGCCCGGCATCAAGCTGGGCGTCAAGCGGGCCTATGGGCGCACCTTTGAGCGCCTGCGGACCGACTTGGCCCAGGCTCACAAGCTGGCGAGTGATATCCAGTCGATGCTGGAAGGCAGTTTCAAGGGCCTCAATGCCGAGTATGGTTTTTCGCTGCAGGCGCCCACGCCACCCCAGCTTGACCACTACACGCGCGAGCTCGACCTGATCGAAAAAAGCCATTTGCAGTACCTTAGCCTGGGCAATGCATTGCGTCTGGCTCAGCCCGAATTTGCCGAGCGCCTGGCGCGGGCGCTCATGAGCCGCCTGCGCGGGGTGTACGACACCGCCGTCAACGAGGTGGAGTTGTGGAACAAATCCGCAGCCGCCCAGCTTGACGCCCAGTTGCGCGAGCGCCGCCGCAATTTTTCGCGCCGTATTGAGGCTGTGTCGCGCATCCAGCAGGCTGCCGGTGGACTCGACGAGCGCATACGCGAACTGGAGTCGCAGCAGGCCGAACTCCAATTGGTGGACGCCAAATTGTCTGAACTGACCGACCACCTGCAGGCGGTTCCTGAAGAACAACCCGCCAGCGCCGTGCCGGCATGAGTGCGGCGTTGCTGAACGCGGGCCTCGGCCTGCCGCAGGCGTTTGCCCGTCTGTTGATCGATTGGCAGCGCCTGCACGGCCGCAGTGGCCTCCCCTGGCAGCACACCCGTGACCCTTACCGGGTCTGGCTGTCCGAGGTGATGCTGCAGCAGACGCAGGTGGGTACGGTGCTGCAGTACTTTCCGCGTTTTCTGGACAGGTTCCCCTCGGTACAGGCATTGGCTGCGGCCAGCGCCGACGAGGTCATGGCCTTGTGGGCGGGGCTCGGCTATTACAGTCGTGCGCGCAACCTTCACCGCTGCGCCCAGGCAGTGGTGGCACAGCACGGTGGCGTGTTCCCCGTCAAGGCGTGGGAGCTGCAAACGTTGCCGGGCATCGGCGCATCCACTGCGGCAGCCATCGCGGCCTTTTGCCATGGCGAGCGGGTGTCGATCGTGGACGGTAACGTGCGCCGGGTGTTGTCCCGGCTGCTGGCCTTTGACGGCGATCTGGCGCAAACCACCCGTCAGCGCGAGATGTGGGATCTGGCGCAGGCGCTGCTGCCCGACGAGCCGTCACCCGAGGACATGACCACCTACACACAAGGCCTGATGGATTTGGGCGCCACCGTGTGTGTGCGCCGTCGCCCCGCATGCGAACGGTGTCCGGTGCAGACCCTTTGTCGTGCCTTCGATGCCGGCACCGTGCTGAACTATCCGGTGAAGACCCGGCAACTCAAGCGCCGGCACGAAAGCTGGTGGTTGCTGCTCTTGTGCCGCCGCAGTTTGGCGGGTGCCGGTCAGGTCTGGCTGGAGCGCCGCCCAGCGCCGGGGATTTGGGCCGGTTTGTATTGCCCACCCGTGTACAGCAGCGAAGCCGCCTTGCTGGCCGCCGTTCCTGAGCCGTGCCATGCGCTGTTTCAGCCCCAGCAGACTGTGGCGCACAGTCTGACGCACCGCGAACTTCGGTTGCAACCCTGGCTGCTGGATGCCCGCGAACTGCAACCGCCGCTGGCCTCGGGTGGACAGTGGGTAGATCTCGGGGCTTTGCATGCACACGGATTGCCCTCGCCGGTGCGCCAGATGCTGACGCATCTGCTGGCATAAGGCTTGACGCGGCTTCAGTCCGACAGGTTCCTATAGATAAGGCCCAATAAAGTCTGAACTTTTTCTGATTCTCGTGATCAGAGAGGCATGGAAAAAGAAAGTGCAAGAAGTCAAACACTGGCGCAACTTCACGAACGCCGCAAGCAAGTCGTGAGGCTGTACAGACAAGGCACCAAGATCATGCAGATCGTCACGATGACGGGGCTGAGCTACCCGACAGTGCGAGGTGCTATCGATCTGTTTGAAGCC